>Ga0233448_1000007_pt1 | contig 278937 bp, 252 predicted proteins | sample SI_124_October20_2_FD_183015 | JGI IMG/M metagenome (GOLD analysis project Ga0233448, IMG submission 183015) | Seawater microbial communities from Saanich Inlet, British Columbia, Canada - SI_124_October2016_150_MG | ecosystem: Environmental > Aquatic > Marine > Inlet | place: Canada: British... | reverse complement strand
ACCTGGATATGGCTGACGGTACGCTTTTGTGGATGGTGGATTCTACTATCCATAATCCTGTGGACTGTGAGATCGATGGTCTACTCTTTACTGAGAGAACAGGTACCAATTCCAAAACCTTAACCGTTAATATGAGTTTATGCCAAGGTGGGGATACACTCGCAGCTGAGTGGTCTATGACCCTCAGAAACTAATTAGATATGCTTGAAATTCTAGGCATCCTCCTTCTTGGGTTTGTATTTGCTATTTTGAGCAATAATACCATCGATCAAACACCTAAGAAGAGAGCTTATAAAGCCCCAACCCCCTACTGTCCATCCTGCGCAACCAACCTTGCTTGGAAAGATATGGTGCCATTTTGGAGTTACTTCAATACAAGGGGTAAATGTCCCTACTGTGGAGAGCCATTGTCCACAAGACATATACTTATTGATATTCTTGAATTGGTCTGGGTTACCATTTATATCTGGAGATTTGGCTGGAGCTATGAAGGAAGTGTTTCTATGATCTTTGGTATGGCTCTACTAGGTATTATTTTTCTCAGCAAAGAAAAACGTGAGCTTAATGACAGTTTGCTTCTCATTCTAGGCATGCTGGCTGTAATCAACTTTTTGGCGTATAATCCAGATCGCTTCCCTGAGGCAGCCATCAGTATGATTCTGGGTGTCGCATCCTTATCATTGTACAACTTGACCAAAATATTCGCGACGGAAGACAGTATTTTTGACCTCACTGAATTAAAACTTGGTGCATTGCTAGGACTCTTTCTAGGAATACAATTGGGTCTAGTTGCTCTCTTTATGGCTATGGTCAGTGGTGCAGTTATTGGTAGTTTCAATATCAAGTATTTTAAAAAATCATCTCGCGAGGCAATGCCACAGTTCTCTGAGCTTTTAGCAGGTGCCGGATTAATGACCATATTATGGGGCACTGATATACTGGGGTATTATCACACTTTAATACGTTAAGTCTTTTTGTTTCTACCTATTTCATTTAATCCGATAGTTCATCATATTTACACCCTATATCTAGTCATGTTTAATATCCACACCTGAGTAGTAAGCCCTCCACAAGTCTATCTTCTACTACATTTCACATACGATTCATCAGATTTCGCAAATATCGCAGATTCTAAAATAGGCGAGCCTGTAAACTCCATCACTCAGGTTCAGAATTTTGTATCATACTGTATTATATGTTGTTACGATACGTCTTGCTTGAGATATATCCCGATTTAGCTCACATTCATCAAGCCATTATCATCTTTCTTAGTTCAAGTGTAACACAATAATGACATAATAATGTTACACTTTCGCTGTATGGGTGTAATATTATTACTTATTTGTCAGGATGAATAATTATGTGACATCGCTTATATGTTGTTATTGCTGTGTTTACAGGCTGTTTGATTTGTGGCATAGCTTTTGGACTATATATAGGTGATGAAACGATACACAACATACCAAAAAGAGATCAGAGGCTAAGCGATGTTAGTTGCAGTCATTATGATCTTTGTGGTTCTTTCCTTTACCGGTGTTGCTGTATTGGATATCTCCTACAACTCAAGAACTTCTTCTATAGAAACTGTTGATAATATCAAAACACAGTTTGTTATCGAGTCTTCAATTAACGAAGCCTTATGGTTGATCAACACTGGTGCTGACTCTTTAGTTAACAGCACTGAAGATGGTGTAACAATTATATGGAGTGCAGAGACTAACATACTTACCGTTGCTGTTGATACCTTTGGGGTTGCATCAACAGTAAGCTTAGACCTGACTGCTGACACACACTTCGATCGTGGTTTAGCTTCCAACAAAGAAATCAAAACAAATGGTCATAGCTTTGATTTAACTGACAATCATACCAACCGTAAGTTTGATTTCATGCCAGAAGCTGACTTAGTATATTTTGAAGCCAACGCAGTTAACATTGAGAATGGTAATGAGATGTCATGGAGTGTTGATGACTTCACTGCTGAAGGTATCTATGTCTTTAACGGTAACAACCTCACGGTAGACGGACTGAACCTTGCTAACAGTACTTTGATCTTCACCGGTAGCAACATCAATTTTATCAACTGCACCATCACTGCTCCTCTTCCTGTAGCTGGTGAGAATGCACTGCCTGCTATCGTAGTTACCAACACAGCCTCTAACTTCACCGTTGCATCAAGCAACTGGGTTGAAGGTGCTGTTTTCTGTGCTGGCCAGGTTAACCTTGAGAATGCTACCTTAACCGGTCCTGTTGTTGGTGATCTCATTAACTTGAACTCTAACATTACTTTTATCGACAATGACTATGATGAGTATTTCACATGGGCTGCTGGTTTTGGTGATGTTGACTCTTATGACTTCCCTAAGCAGGTTGGCCGTTGGACTACTACTGAATGGGGAAAATCTAACGGTTAAGATTCTCAGATCTCTCGGTAAAATACATCTCTAGACTCTCATATTTTTTCCAATTTCCTAAATACATCTGATCAACTTTAATTTCTATTTTTGAATAGAAACGCTCCTGAAGCAGTTCTATATTAATGGGATATAGTCTTGTTTGATGTTAAGGAAAATTATTAGGTAATATGGCAAAAGGTAAAAAGATAAAGATCGGAATTGACCTTGGTACAAATTCCATAAAAATCGCCTGTTTTTTTACCAAGAAAAAACATAAAAGTAATGCCCGTTTATTAAAATATGATTATCTGCTAGAAGACGTTGTCACAGACATTCGTGAAGTTAACGAAACACATATAGTAAATGGCTTAAAGGATTTATTGGGACAACTACCCTATCGGCGTGCTGATATAAATGTAGGTGTCAGCGCTGACTTCCAGAACACATTCTTCCTTCAGCTCCCTCAAATAGCATCACATGAATTAAAACAGGCTTTGTTCTGGGAACTTTCACCGTTGCTTTCAAGCCCAGTTGATAATTTTGAGTTTGATTTTTCACTTTTACCACAAACTGAGAAGAAAAAGGTAAATATCTTATTAGCTGTGGTTCAAAAAAGCCGCATTGAATGGTTGCAGAAAGTCTTCAAATCTTTATCCGGCGGGTTGAATCTTCTGGAGACCACAACGCTTCCAACTGTTGACCTTTTTAATCACTCCTACCCGAAACTTGAAGACACCGTTGGTATTCTCCATTTGGGCGGAAGCAATTCACACTATACTATTCTGGATCCAAATCAATACCCCGAGTTCCTTTTTCTACCATTTGGCGGGAATACCTTGAACACGCTCATTGCTAAATCTGCGGATATTCCACTCAAGGAAGTTGAGTATTTGAGACGAGGGGAGCTTGAGACAAGTTCCTCCAATCAAACGATAACTACCCTCTATATGGGAAATAAGAAAATAGAGAAACAACTCAAGGATCTAGCTTTAACAATTCGAAAAAACAACTTTAGACATTTTTACAACACTGGTCAGAAAGTGAGCAAACTGTATGTTACTGGTGGGCTGACCAATGATCCTTTTATTCGATCCTTCTTCACCCACTCTGAGAAGATCCTGGAAATACCAGCGGAAACTTGGGATCCGATCAGTGAATACTATCCGAATGTTCCTGTGGATTCCACAAATGCATTCCAATTTTCAACTGCCATAGGACTTGCTGTTAGATAATATGGAACTTCAACTTAATTTTCTAACCTCCACCGCAGACCAGCGGGTTAAAAAACACCTGAAGAATTTCAGCATTTTGGTATATATCATTATCTTCGCAGCAACCCTGTTTGTTATTTTCAGAACTCATCAGAGTCAACTATACATGTCAGGAGTTTTTGAAGAGCTCAACTCGGACATAGAGGGAAAGATCTCGAATGTGGAACCCCGAATGCAGTTTCTTGAGAGAAAAATCGGCGTAAGAAATAGACTTAGAAAACAATCGAACCTTTTTCTGCAGCCGAAAAGCCGCCCAAGCATTTGGCGTAAGACACTTATAGATATCACAAATGCTCTTCCTCCAGATTTGGTGATCACAAAAATATTTACTAAACCCTCAACGGGGAAGAATAAATCAAAAGAGGGGCCAGACCTGACCATCGAAGGCTTTACATATATTGAGGGAAGTAATCGTGATATTCTCTCTGTGGATAATTTTCGAAGTAACATGCTATTTAGTCTGCCTATCTCTACACTGTATTCTGATGTCAAGGTAGAGAATAATAGGATATATAAAGAGGACGATCGACTGAAATTGATCTTCTCCATAGGACTCTACGAGTGAAAAAGCAATTTCAATTCTGGCTTGAGGCTATTCAACTCAAATGGTTGGTTGTTGCGGTAGTTGTTTACTTCGCCTTAACGGGATCCTCTCTCCAAGTCCTTATCCTACCAGAAAGTCAACGCTATGATGAGGCTGTACTAAGACAAAATCAACTGGCTGAAACATATGTAGACTTGGTTAGCCTGGATATTGAGCGGGCCATTGAGAACCTGAACATTCAACTCGAAGAATTGGATTCGCTGGAGGGTGTTTTCCATTCCCGCTTGCTTCAGAATAAAAGGATAAACGCTATTTTCCCGGTTATAGATAAATATTGTTCCACATCTTTACTCAAGGTTATCACTCTAGAACCTATGAATAAGTCCAAGAAACTTAATCCAAAATATGAATCTCACCTGATTCGCTTGAGCACTATAGGACGATATCCTGATTTTTTGAACTTTCTGATGCTACTTGAAAAGCACAAAGAGTGGATTCTCATTGATGATCTGGCTTTGAAACCATTGGAAAGAATAGATTATGCGCGCTACGATTTAACCCTGTCTGTCATTGTCCCCACAGAGGCAAAGAAATGAAAAAAGGTCTGATCCCCCTCATCCTGCTCGCAGGTATAGTTATTATCGCTGGTGTATTATGGTTCACAGGTACTTATGATAAATTATTCTCCCCCGGAGGAGAAAGCAGAGTGGGTAACACTTTAGCGCTAGATTTAGAACAATTGCAGGTCACTATCAGAACAGTCTCTTCCCCAGTGATCGAGGAGCTTGAATTTATAGAAGCAATAGACACTTTAAGTGCGAACGAATCTATTGCTAAATTACGCAATCCATTCGTCAAAGTTTATGTGGCTCCCCCTCCTTCAGAAAAACCAAAGGCTAAGACTACAAGTAAGAAAAAGAAGACCGTCAGGAAGAAAAAACGCATCGTACGTCCCAAAGTTGCCCTTACCGGTATCATCTGGGACCTTTCAAATCCATATGCTATTTTAAACAATGATATTTATGCTGAAGGTGACTACATAAAGGGTTATACTGTGCAGACTATCCAGGATACCATGGTTGTACTGGTTAATAATGATGATATTTTTTCAATCGTACTTGTGAGAGAATAATATGAAATCAAACACCTCGTTAATCAATGTCTTCCTTAAACTGACACTAGTGGGTCTATTTTTAATCCCTCTATTTAGCCTGGCACAGACTAAAGATAACATCTCAATTACTGTGAAAGAAGTTCGACTCGAGAACGTGCTACGCATCCTTAGTGAAAAAAGTGGCATGATCTTCATCTCCGATCCTGAGATTCGGACAAAAAAAATTACATTAGACCTTAAAGCCGTCGCACCCTTGGAAGCCTTATCCATCATGACAGAACTTTATGATTTGGGGTTCCAACAGTTGGGCACTTCCGGTAAATATTTAGTGACAAACAAAGCTGATATAATAGTTGCGACTCAAACGACATCCTATAGTTGCCAATTCTCTGAGGCTAAAGATCTTGCAGAATCTGTCAAATCGTTCCTTACACCAGACGTGGGCCAGGTCTATGGCGATGAAAGAACAAACACAGTCATCATTCAAGATACCCCTGCTCAAATAAAAGAGTTAGTTAGTTTAATGGAATCGCTAGATACTCATACAAAGCAAGTCCATATTAAAAGTGCAATTGTTGAGGTTTCAGTCTCTGGTGATCATGAAAGAGGGCTCCAATGGTTTTCAAACAAGGAGGGTCCTGATGGTCTATCCAGCGTATTTGGAACTGATTTTGGGTATCGTGGTGGAACACTTATAGAACCGTTAACTGAACCAATCCTACCAAATATATCCGGTGGGTTTGGTCTGGGAATTATTGCCGAAAACATTGATGTAGTATTGGGCATGCTGTCGAAGAGTAATGATCTTAATCTACTCTCCACACCTCACTTAATGGTCCTTGATAATAAGGAAGCAGAAATTGAAGTGGGAGATCAAATCCCCTATCCAAAGCTTAATGAATTTGGCTTAGTCACCTACGAATTCAAAAATGCTACTGTTAAGATGGCTTTAAGGGTACATGTAAATAATGATTCTACTGTCACTATAAAATTGTATCCACAGGCTAACTTCCAACAGGGACTCACACCGGATGGTATTCCTATCATCTCAACACGACGCGCCGTCACTGAAGTCATAGTTAAGAATGGCCAAACTGTCATTCTTGGTGGATTGATGCAGGAATCTGACGTGATCTCTGTCCAAAAGATTCCCCTCTTGGGATCTATTCCACTTATTGGTGAACTTTTTAAGTATACCCAGGTGGCAAAAAAGAAAACTGAGCTGCTTGTGTTAGTGACCCCGCAGATTGTCGATATCTATGAGAATGGGATTAAGCGGAAGGACCTTGAAAGAATTCCTGAGGATTTTATTCCATCACTCAGATAGTTAGGTTTGGTTGAGGGTTTGAAAATATTTCAAAGCGAACTCGATAATACGCAGTTAAGCCTCATTTAATATCATCTGTGATTAAACTATTTTCAGCTACTCATTATATCCGGTCTAATCGGAATATTTCATACTTATGGTTCGGCCAGCTCGTTTCACAAGCTGGTGATAGCATTACGCATATGGCTGTCATATGGCTCATGCTAGATCTTACTGGTTCAGCTTCTCTAACAGGATTCATTGCCTTTGCTGCTACTGTTCCAGCACTACTCTTTGGTTTATTCGCCGGAGTACTTGCAGACTATTATCGTCGGCGAAGTCTCATGCTGATCAGCGATGCGGCTCGACTTATTTTAATTCTACTGATTCCGATTTTATACATTAATAATATATTAACCCCTTTCATGCTGGCGATTATCGTGTTTTTAGCAGCCTCCTTTGGAACTTTATTTAACCCGTCGAGAGATGCCATTGTCCCAGAGCTCGTTAGTGGGGATCATTTATTAAAGGTAAATGCGCTCATGCAGTCCACGGGATATCTGGCATATTTCGTTGGTTTGTTTGGTGCCGGAATGCTGCTCAATACACTTGGGCTGGCGAAACTATTCTTTTTTGATTCTGGCACTTTCCTCATCTCGTTTGTCATGATCTATTTAATCAGCTATCCCAGACCCAGGGAAAGGGCTGTAAATTTTGAAAGTCGACATCTTTCAGAATTAAAGAAGGGTATACACTATGTCATGGTCACAGATCGACGACTATTCTGGATCATACTGGTCACTGCTCTCAATAATTTCTTCATCATGGGTCCTGCGGTTGTGGGAACCCCTCTACTTATAAAAGAAGTCTGGAATGGGAGCGGTCAGGATTTCGCATTTATTGAATCTAGTTATGGGGTTGGAATGCTTATAGCAACTGCTCTGGTTTACCAATTTTTCAGCAAACACAGCAAGGGCACCTGGCTCATGCTAGCAATAATCTATGATGGCCTAACATTCATTCCCCTATTTTGGGTAGGCAAGACCATCATTGATCCCTTTTGGCTCACTGTCAGCATTATTTTTATCCACTCTTTGGGGATTCCATTTATCCAGGTAACACGAACCACACTCATTCACTCATTGGTCCCTGGAAACATGCAGGGTAGAGTTTTTTCAATGGTCAATTTAGCAGTCGTTGGTGTAATGTCCATTTCAGTGGCCTTAACGGGGATTGTAGCCGAGTTTATCTCTCCAAGGACCATATTCCTCATAATCGGTATCGGCGCCTCTCTGACCGGCTTACTTGGATTGTCGATCAAAAGCATTCGAACGGCAGACTGATGGCACCCAAAGATATAATAAGTGATTTGACAAAACTATTGGGACAACCCTTACCGGGTTGGCATGTCCAAAAATCTCTCATGCCGGAGGGGCGAGAAGAACTAAGCCTTCCTGAGCTAGATGATCTACATCCTGCAGCTGTTCTCATCGCCTTATTTCCTCATGATAATCAATGGCATTTTCCCCTGATCAAACGAAGTAGCGATGGATTTGCACACAGTGGTCAGGTTGCCTTTCCCGGTGGGCGGAAAGAGGGAACAGAGTCAGCAATTGAAACGGCTTTAAGAGAAGCAGAAGAAGAAGTAAATCTACCTGCTGACAAGGTAACCATCATGGGTAAGACAAGTGCCCTCCCTATTCCTGTCAGTAGACATTTGGTGCAACCGGTTGTTGGGTTTATGGACTTATTCCCAGACTTTAAGCCTGATCCGCGGGAGGTGGCTGAAATATTCCATGTTTCTCTTCAAGAGCTTGTGGCTACAGAAGTTCAATTCGAAACGCGAACCTTTAATAATGCTGAGTGGGAGATCCCCTACTTCGATATCCAGGGGCACAAAGTATGGGGGGCAACGGCTATGATGCTAAATGAATTCCGAGAGCTCGTCGTAAAAGTTGTAACCTAATCCTGCTGAATACCTGCCAAGCCAAGGGCCTCTGCTTCACCTGCCAAAGCATCAATCATCAACTGAAAGTGTTCAGTTGCATCTAGTTCTAACTCTTCTATACCGTTGATGATATCATCGCGGTTGACGCTGGCAGCAAATGATTTTTGTTTCAGCTTCTTTCGAATTGATTTTGGGACGACATCTTTGACTGCCTTACTAGGCCTGACATAGGTAACAGCGAAAATAAATCCCACCAATTCATCCACAGCAAAAAGTGATTTGGCCATGTCTGACCTTCTCTCTACTCCTGTATATTCAGCGTGCCCCATGATTGCATCCAACATCTCCTGCGGGTAGCCCTTCTCTTTTAGAATCGCGACACCCTTATAGGGATGTTCTTCCGCGGTGGGATATTTCTCATAATCAAAATCGTGGAGTAAGCCAGTAATGCCCCACAATTCTGGGTCACCGCCATACTTGCCAGCCATAGCTTTCATGGCAGCTTCAACACCAAGGGCGTGTCTTCGCAATGAATCAGTCAAAGTATATTCACACAATAGTTCCCAGGCGCCTTGTCTATCTAGCATTATGGTTCCCCTATGATTTCATCAAAATAGCTAACTAGTCTTTCTGAACGAGAGTATCGAAGTGAAGAATCTCAGAATTATGTCAGTGATTAACTGTTCACTGGAGATCCTTAAAAAAGATCGAAACTACCCAGCTTAAGCCCAACACCTACACGATGAGTTTGTCCTGCTATGGTTGAAAGCTCAGAAAAGCCTGTTCCATAGTGCAGGTCCATGAATTTTGTCCGAATCATGGCTCCAACCTGAATCTGATCCAGCGCGTTCCGACCTAACTGAATAAAAAGCTGATCTTGAAATACAATCTCAAACCCAGCTGAATACCCCCAGTTTTCATTATTCAATTCAGCATTCTCACCTGCAAGAGGTATCTCCAATTGAAATATTGGATGCAACATGAACGGTGTCTTATTAAAATTCAGAGTATAGTCAGCACCAACATAGACTTGAGGCGCATAGCTTTCGGTTTGTCCACTACTCCAAAATATAGTTGTTGTCAAAATGTCAGTAAGCTCCACACCGACACGAAGATTCTCGATCGGTTTATAGACTAAACCAGCATGAAACCCGACACCAAGACCACTCTCTGCAAATAAATCGTGATACAAGAGCCTGCTCGTTCCTTGCAAGACTACTTTTGGATTAAGGACATATGAATAACCTAATTCAGCCAGGAATTGTTGGGTGCTAAAGTAACTAATTGAATTGATGCTCAGTCGCTCCCCGGGATCCATGCTGTCATTATTTTCAGTTCCATCTGCATCACTTGTACCAGGAATTCCATCGGTGCCATAATCTAATAAGGCATCGCGAGTATCTGGAATTCCACTCACACCACCGCGAAAGATTAAAAATGACCATTGATCTTTATATCCGCTTAAGACATCGGTCTGGTAAATTCCCCCAAACCCCTCAGTATGCTGAAAGCCGAGCTTAAGCTCTCTCATATCAAAGCTTGCAGAATTTGCCCCAGGGCTGGGGTTTGCCATAGGTAATGCTTTGATATTGCCCAATGCATAGGCATCAATGGACATGCCCAGTGTAAATGGATCTTCACCATAAGAAACGGTTTCAGCCAACAGGAAAAGTGGGAATGAAAATAGTATGAGCAGCGTTTTCATTAATACACTACGCCTTGAGTCACTTCTTGTTTCCATACTATTGTTTCTCATCAATTGTCTTGGTCATTTCATCGAGTAAGACTAAAGCTTCAAGTGGAGTCATCTGATCCAGTTTAATTCCCTTTAACTTCTGTCTCAATTTGTGCTCCTGCCGTCCAAAAAGTGACATCTGATGTGTGTCAAAAGTTGGTGTGGCTTCACTGATCTCTTCAGTTCGCACGCTGATCTCACCGGAATCCAAATCCGCAAGAATTTCATTAGCTCTTTGAACTACGGGCAATGGTACGCCTGCCATCTGAGCTACATGGATACCGTAGGATCGACTTGCGCCACCAGGAATAATTTTCCGCAGGAAAATGACCTTATCATCATACTCACGAACAGAAACATTGTAATTCTTTAACCTGGATAAGATACCTTCAAGCTTGGTCAATTCATGATAATGGGTAGCAAATAAAGTTCGTGCTGCCCGCTCATCATTGCTATGGAGATATTCAATTAGAGACCACGCTATAGCTAGACCATCATAGGTGGATGTACCACGACCGATCTCATCCAATAAAATCAAACTTTGTTTCGTTGCGTTGTTTAGAATATTAGCAGTTTCGTTCATCTCTACTAAAAAGGTAGATTCCCCGCCAGCCAGATTATCAGATGCTCCTACTCGGGTAAAGATTCTATCGACTAAGCCAATTTTTGCCTCATCTGCAGGGACATAGCACCCTATTTGCGCCAATAAGACTATAAGCCCTACTTGACGGAGGTAGGTTGATTTACCGGCCATATTAGGACCTGTGATCAGAAGGATCTGATCTTTGTCAGCATCCGTTTTTAAATCGTTAGGAATAAATGCTTCATCGAGAGGCAGGAGTTGCTCTATTACCGGGTGACGGCCATTGGCTATCTTTATCTCTAATGAATTGTTAAGAGAAGGTCGATTATAATTACGATCATAAGCAATTTTCGCAAAGGTATTTACCACATCCAAACGAGCTAGAAAATCAGCAATTGATTGAATTTTTGTTGCTTCTACAAGGGTCTTAAGCCTTAATTCATCAAAAATATTAAACTCTCTGGCAGTATAGAGTTCCTCCGCATTGAGAACTTTTTCCTCATACTCCTTGAGTTCTTCCGTGATAAAGCGTTCTGAATTTACCAGAGTTTGCTTCCGGATATAATCTTCTGGGATGAGATCTTTATGCGTATGAGTAATATCTATGTAGTACCCAAAGACTTTGTTATAGCCAATTTTCAGCGATGGTATTCCAAGTCTTTTCCGTTCAGCCACTTGAAAATCTACGAGCCATGCTTTCGCGTTGTGAGCAATTCCCCTAATCTCATCTAGCTCTAAATCGATGCCATCTCGGATCATACCGCCATTTTTGATTGACACTGGGGGTTCATCCACTATTAATTTTTCCAGTTCAGCTAGAATGCCACTCACATCAGGTAAACTCTCAACATGGAGTCCAATTTTGTGAATTGTCTCTTTGTTCAATAATGTTGATATCTCTGGTAATAATTGAAGCGTGGTTCTTAAACCGGCCAGATCACGAGCTGAAGCTCTGGATGAACTCAATTTTGACAATAATCGTTCAAGATCAGCGCTTTGTTTCAGTAGAAGCCTGAGGTCCTTTGATAATTGAGCATCCTCAAAAAATACCTGTACCTGATCCAGTCGATTTTCAATCCTGGGTATGTCCAGGAGGGGTTTCTGCAACCAATCCCTTAGAAGACGTCCACCACCTGAAGTAACGGTCTCATCCAGTATAGATATGACGGTTCCTTCACTTCCTCCACGTAATGATTGAAACAATTCGAGATTTCTCAGTGAATCATCATCCAGAGTCATCCAATCATCTGCGTTAAGATTTTGGATCCCAGTGATGTGGGACAGGTTCCGTCCCTGGTAAGATTGGAGATAATATAAGATTGCTCCAGCCGCCGATGTCCCCCTTGAGAGGTTCCGGATACCAAAGCCCTTTAGGCTCAGTGTTTGGAATTTTTTATTCAGTTCATTTGTGGCAAAATCAATATTGAACACCCAGCTCTCTACTCTGCTGATCATCCACTTACCTTGCCCTATGAGCGATTCAGTGGTAGTATCATCTTCAGCCAGTAATATTTCTCTTGGCATCAAGCCAGCTAGAAATGAGCTAAGTTGTTTCTCTTTTAATTCCAGGACACCAAACTTCCCAGTTGAGACATCAATAAAAGAAAGACCGGTATTTTCACCTTGACCGTAAATACAGACGAGAAAATTGGATTCCTTGGCATTCAAGAACTGCTCACTCATAGCTGAGCCAGGCGTGGCAACTTCAACAACGTCTCTTTTTACTAATCCTATAGCCTGTTTGGGGTCTTCAACCTGTTCGCATATGGCCACACGCAGACCCGCTTGCATATATTTATATAGATAGGTGTCTAAAGCATGATAGGGGAACCCAGCCAGGGCGACTTTCGCTGCCTTTCCGTTGGAACGACTGGTGAGTGTAATCCCTAACACTTTAGATGTCAGCTTGGCATCTTCATCAAAGGTTTCATAAAAATCGCCCATGCGATAAAGCAACACCACATCAGGGTACCGAGATTTGATCTCATAGTACTGCTTCATGAGAGGTGTGCTGGCGATATTATCTGGCGGGCTCTTTTTTGACATCGTATAGTATAATTCATACCTGTTCAAGATAAATTCTTTTTAGCCACCCATCTTCGCTTGTTTAGCTATGCTGGGCAGGCAGATTTTCACAGATGCACACGGATTTGGTTTAATATTTCGAGGCAAATTGCACATGACAATGAGGATAATTGATTGTCATGTTCTACTATGAACTGGATGCTAGGCTAAGTACTCTAGAAATATGCTCAGAAATAGTGACAACGTGAGGTGCTGTTTTAATTTTCGGTTCGCCCGAGGATTCAATTACGTGAATCAGGCTTGTAGAATAGCTTAACGTAATAATTCTTTAATCGTTATTCGATGTTCTATAGTTCATATTTAAAGTTCTTCTCCCACCCATCGTCTGATGTCTCCATCTCGGATGAGCAGCCCTTTACGCTCAGCATAATTGAGTATGGGTAGTAGATATTTTCGGGTGGTGGGGATAATCTCTCTCAGGTCGGAGATACTCAACTCAGTATGACTGGTAAACCATTTACGTAATTCGGCATAGAAAATATCAAGCTGGCTATCTAGAATATAATATTCCTTATCAATTCGAATCAGATCACCATGTTGAATCATCCACTTCAAAATGGTTTGACTTTGAGTATCCAGGGTCTCATTCAATTCACTTGTGGATGGAGGAGAAAATGCGGATGCTTCAAACTGTTTGATTATGCCCTGTCTGATTAGTTCATCATCTTCATCCAAAGTTCCCTGGTGTCCAGATAATTGCCAGAGATCACCGTGGTTTTTCAACGCACCGCCTGATAAAGCCCTGGCTAGGATAAATTCGCGAACGGCGGACTGAGAAACACCCAACTGATCTCGAGCAAGTCCTTTTCCCAGAGGTTGTTTCTCATGATAGCTTGCAAGATTTATCTTTATATCCTCTAGTCCCTGAGTAAATGTGTTTTCCCTGAGATATTTTTCATGATGCGAGATATAATGTTCAGCTTTCTGGAGTTGGGTATGAATTCTTGATTCACTCATACTTAGCGCTTTAGCTATTTCTCTGCGAGTCATCGGTTTGTTGAAAAAGTCGAAAACCAGGGCAATTAGATCCTCATCGCTCTTTGTTTCGATTTTTTGGAGTTGCACCAGGTGCTTATCTTGTTTTTTAAGACGCCGATCTAGTGACCAGTACAGGCTTGCTCCCCCTAAAGTTTCTTCAGGTGATAAAAATCGAATCACTACCTTCTCTTGAAAACCAGCCGCGATTTCCTGCTCAAAAAATAATTGAGCCAACATACTTTCTCCCGGCTCACACTGATTCGCCTCAAGAAGGTGAATACGAGCCTCGCGCTTGCCTGTTCCCACGTGAACATGGACCCGAACTGCCTCCTTGACAGGTTTTTTCCAGTGAGGAAGAATAGATATTCTCGCAAGCCATACTGAACCAGTTTGAAACATACCGGGACTCCCAAGGAAGGCGCCTCGGCCTAATTCTTCAACACTGGCACCACCAAGATTTATCGCTCCCCTGTCCCCAAACTTAATCTTATCAACATCTTGGTTGTGAGACTGGAGTCCCCGCACTGGGAAAACGGATTCCTGGGGAAATAATTCAACATTCTGTGATTTATGGAGTTCATGTGACAAGACCGTTCCAGTGACTACGGTACCAAACCCTTTCACAGAGAAAACTCGATCAATAGGTAGGCGAAAGACACCCTGAGTATCCTGATTATTGATAGTTTTAATCAAGTTATCCATTTCAGATCGTAAAGTGTCCACCCCGTCACCACTCACTGCTGAAACCGGGACAATGCGTGTCTCAGGATATCCGCGCTTTGTTAAAAATTGGTCCACTTCATCAGAGACTAACTCCAACCACTCTGCCTCTACCAGATCAGATTTATTAAGGGCAACCAGGATTTTGTTTATTCCAAGAAGATGAAGGATATCCAAATGCTCTCTTGTCTGGGGCATGACACCATCATCAGCAGCGATGACCAGCAAGGCTGCATCCACAGTACTGACACCAGTGACCATATTCTTGATAAATTTCTCATGTCCCGGCACGTCAATAAAGGTCACATCATCGCTATAAAATGCGATGCCGATATCTATGGTGACACCTCTCCGCTTTTCTTCTTCTAAGCGATCAGTATCAACGCCAGTGAGCGCTTTGACCAGGGCAGTTTTCCCGTGGTCAATATGACCTGCTAATCCGATGACCTTATGCATTAAATAAAAAACCGCCAGATAATGAAAAAGAGCGCAAATCCTGCGAGGAAAATCATACTCACCCAATTCAGTATCTGCATTTTTTTACCTGGGATCGTGCCTTCTGGCATCCAATCACCCGTTACTGCTCTGTAGTTGATGTAAGCCAGAATGGGAGCAGTTAAAAATGCCAGGGTGGTTGCCAAATCAACCAGAACAGTCATTCCACTCATGAAAAGGCCGATAATTACCAGGCTCCCCGCCAACACGACGAACATCCAGATCCAGTATAATGATCGGTCGTCCTGACCTTCATATTTATCAGAAAATACTAATTCTGTGGCGCGTTTCAGCACTCTGGGGAAAGCATCCGTCACCGTCAGTGTGGTGCTAAACATGGTAGTCAGGGCTGCAATCGCCACTACGGGATAACTCCAGCTACCCAGGGTTGATGTATATAAATTAATAAACTGCCCTGCAAATTTACCACCTGAGGGAGAAAAGCTTTCACCTGTACCATACATGATAAGTCCACCCAAACTCAGAAACCCCAATGCCAGGATGGCGGTCCCAAAATAGCCTAACCTGAAATCAAATAATGAATCATCCAGGCTGGGAGTTACTCCAGTTTCTTTGCTTCTTTCAATGGTCCACAGAGAATGCCACACCGATATATCAATGGCCGAGGGCATCCATCCAACCAAGGCCACCATAAAGGAAACGCCAGCGACACTCCATACGTGAGGAGGTATAAAGTCAGCTCTGGCGGACGGGCCGTGTCCAAACGCAGTGATGACAGCAACAATGGTTGAAATGCTCAAGATGACAATAATAATTTTGATTAATTTGTCAAGCACACGGTACTTCCCAACGGTAAGTATGCCTGCGCAAATCACTAGAATGACGGCACTCCAGGCGACAGGGCTCATAGCAGTTCCAAAGATTTTGGATGCCAGGCCTGCGGTCACAATAGTTACCGCGGCCTGCAGGATAAACATGGTTCCGAAGGTGGGAATCAAAAAGGCTATTAGGGCCCACTTCCCTACTCTCTGATAACCATCCAGTAGACTTTCACCCATGGCAGCTGCATAGCGCGGTCCAAATTCAAAAGCCGTATACTTGAATAGATTGGCTACGATAACAACCCAGACCAGGGTGAAACCGTAATTGGCTCCTGCTCTTGTGCTCTGTACCAGATGTGAGACACCAATAGCAGCTCCTGCCCACAATAGACCAGGACCTAATGCTTTGAGCCTAGATTGCCAAATGGAAGGTGAATTCATGTAGTCTGATTCCTGAGTTTAGTAACTTGAAATTTGCAGCTAGAGTCATATACTTTTACAAAGCATTGAGTGCTTGAATTATAAATTGGTCCTCTATCTCTCGAATCGCTTTTAGATCGAGCATGAAGACCTGATCATTAATTCGTCCCATAATCGCAGGATCATTGGCTCGTAAACAGCTGGCTATCCTGGCTGCTTTCTTTTTCTTGTGCTCAATGCGAAGACCAACTGACTCCATTGTTTCTGAAGGTGAAGCTCCAGAGCCAACCTGAGCCTTGGTTGCAACAACCTCTATAGATAACTGCGGATTTTCGACTTCGGAGATAATATCAATGGCTCTGGTCTTGAGCTGCTTAACAGATGTTGTGAGGTCTTTATAGATGGGAATTCTGTTTGCAATCTCCTGATCGTTGGAAAATGCTTTTAAACTTTCGAGAGTGAGTAATATTTGAGTCTTATCAGGTCTCAAGGCTCGTAATAGATGATTCTTTTCAATCTTACTGATGTACTCTTGTTTCCCGGCAATAATACCGCCCTGTGGGCCACCGAGAAGTTTGTCTACGGAGAACGTTACTATATGGACACCCGTTTTAATGATCTCCGGCACTAATGACTCTCTTTGGAGTCCAAATTTATCGAGTGAAATTAAAGCACCACTTCCCAGATCAGCCATGACCGGAATGCCATGTTTGTCTCCCAGCTTAACCAGATCTTGTAACGACACTTCCTTGGTAAAACCTGTAATTTTATAATTTGATGAATGGACCCAGAGTAAAAGCTTGGTTCGTGGGGTAATGGCAGCTTCGTAATCCTCAAAATGGGTACGGTTTGTTGTGCCAACCTCAACCAGTTTTGAGCCGGCTTTCTTGAGAATTTCTGGGATCCTGAAACTGCCTCCAATTTCAACCAGCTGCCCTCTACTAATGATTACTTCTTTTTTATCAGCTAATGAATTCAAGGAGAGCAGGACAGCGGCAGCATTGTTATTCACAAGCAATCCATTTTCGGCATAGGTAAGCGCCTGTATCCAGGGTCTTAAATGATCATGTCTGGACCCACGACGGCCGCTCTCAAGATCGAGTTCGAGATTGACATAACTATTCGTGAGTTTTTTCAAAGCATTCGTCAGAGCTTCACTAAGTGGCGATCGACCTAGATTGGTATGGATGACTACGCCGGTCCCATTGATCACTTTTCTCAGGGAGTGAACAATTTTTGAAAGTCGGGTGGAGAATGCAGTTTCAATATTATCTATCTGAATGGATTTATTACTGGCAATGAGTTTTCGATATTCATCCAGTAGGGTTCTGGCTTCGTTCTTTTTCATAGCATGTGGAAGATCAAGACCTGCGACGGTATTGAGTAGAGCTTCGACACTGGGTAATGCTGAAAGATCCACCTTCATAGTTTCTGCTTTCTTCACGATGACTCCAACGGATAAAGAAAAAGGTTATATACCATTATCGATCAATAGTTTAATCGCAAATACGATAACGGCAACGGTAACCACTTGTTTAATGAAATAATGACCTTTTTTAATGGCTACGTGTGTCCCAAACCAGGCTCCAATCATATTCCCCACTCCCAGCAGGACACCCATCCCCCAGTGAACCTGCCCATTCCAGGAAAATATGACCAGGGCAATGGCCGTGAAAAAGGTGATGATGGTCAACTTAATTACGTTACCATGGACCAAGTTAATATTCTGCCATAAGAGTACGGTCAATATCAGGAAACCGACACCTGCTTGAATGTATCCTCCATAAATCCCAACAAAAAAGTAGGCAATGCCCGGTCCAATCCAATTTTTTGCATAGAATTCAGGATCAATTGGACTGGTTCCCTCTTTATGATTCGAAAAGATCGTAAAGAGGGACATAACAATCATAACCAGGGCTAGGCTAATGCGGAACTGGTCGTTACTAACCTGAGTAGCTAACCAGGCTCCAATAATTCCACCTGGAAGGGCATAAATAGCTGCTTTAATTCCAAAGCTGCCGGGTTTGACTTTCTTTTTTCTAAACTGATCCACTGCAAAAATATTTTGCATGAGGATTGCCAATCGATTTGTTCCATTCGCCAGATTTGGGGGGAGTCCCAAGAAGATCAATAGGGGTAGGGTTAGAAATGAGCCACCCCCTGCTAAGATATTTATAAATCCGGCGCCTGCCCCAATAGACAGAACTGCAATAATATTGAATAAGGTCATCTTCTCTAACATGGATGCACCTTAATTATTAGACGGCTTAAATACCATATTAAATAGGCGCTTTTCTGCAAAAATATTGGACATAAAACAAACATTCAGCATTACCCTATTTTACGGTTATTCGGCAAGTTTATACTGGAAACTGGGCTCACAAGATTATATTGTGTCTAGTTATCAGAAAACGAAATAATTACGGAAAGCAATATGAACGTAGACGGTGGTTTAGGAAAGCTCCTCATTGTTGAAGATGATGTTGCTTTAACTGAGTTCCTAAGAGAGCTCTTCAAGACCTACTTTGAGATCAGGATAGCTCATGATGGACAAGCCGGTTATGATCTTGCACGGACTTTCCTTCCTGATTGTATTCTATCCGATGTTCGAATGCCACGTTTATCTGGAATAAATATGCTGAAGAAGATCAGACAAACTCCTGGATTGGAGACTGTTGGGGTCATCCTATTGACGGTTCTGAACGACACAAAAGATCGGATCCGTGGTTATGACCATTTTGCTGATCTATATTTTACCAAGCCTTTTGATACTGAAGAATTATTAAGTGCAACCATTGGTTTGGTAATGATGCGCCAGCAGATGAGACGAATCTATTCCGGTGAAAAAGCAATAGAGTTTCAGGCAAAACATCGCCAGCTTAATGAGGATGATGAAGCCTTTCTCCAAAAACTAAGTGATGTTGTTGAAAAGCATATTTCAGAATATGATATTAGTATTGATACCATAGCTCTTGCTACTGATTCCACTGTCGAAGAGCTCGAGAAACACCTTGAAGAGCTGGAGGGTATCTCTCCCAGTGAATATTTTCTTCAAGTTAAGTTGGAACATTCAAAGCAACTAGCTGAGGCAGGTAAAGCATATTCTCTGAACGATCTGGCCACGCAAGTCGGGTTTAGGGATCCTGACCTTTTCCTAAAGGAATTCAAAGACCACTTTGGATTTTTACCGCAACTGAGTATCGCTGATTAATTCCCCTCAATAATTTTGGGTTAAAAAAAAGACCATCCTAATGGATGGTCTTTTTAATGCTGGATCACAATGATCCAAAATAGTGCGGATCTTAGAAAGTTCTATGCTCTTTGATCCTGGCTTTCTTACCGCGCAATTTGCGAAGATAATAAAGCTTGGCGCGACGTACTTTACCGCGACGTAATACTTTTACACCATCTACTGTGGGAGCGTGGAGGGGAAATATTCTCTCAACACCAACACCGTTTGAGATTTTCCTAACAGTAAAGGTCGCATTAATACCTTTACCGGTTCGAGCGATAACATTACCCTCGAAAACCTGAATTCTCTCTTTTTGTCCCTCGATAACTTTTACATCTACTGCAACAGTATCACCTGGTTTGAAATCTGGTAAATCAGTTTTTAACTGTCCAGCTACCAGGTTATTTACTTTATCCATGACTTTCCTCCAGTCCTCTCATATATCTATCAAACAAATCTGGGCGCTTTTCTTTTGTGCGCTCCAAACGCTGTTGTTCTCTCCACTTATCAATCTCCGCATGGTGCCCGGAGAGCAATACATCAGGTACTTTTAAACCTCGATACTCCGAAGGGCGGGTATAATACGGTGCGTCCAATAATCCAACAGGAAAAGTGTCCGATTTTGTAGAACCATCATCACTGACAGCTCCCGGTAATAGACGAACCATTGCGTCTATTACTGCAAAGGCAGCTATTTCACCACCAGAAAGCACAAAATCACCTAAACTGATCTCTTCATCAATGAGTTCATCTCTAACCCTTTGATCAATTCCCTTGTAGCGACCACAAAGCAAAATGATGTGGTCATAATCGACCAGTCTTTCAGCGGCATTTTGCTTGAAAGGTTTGCCTTGGGGGGTGAGAAAAATTCGATGACCCTCACTCTCTCGGAATTCTGACACAGCCTCAAATGCTCTGAACAATGGGTCAGGTTTGAGGATCATGCCTGGTCCACCACCAAAAGGTACATCATCAATGTGCTTATAGGTGTCATCCGCAAAATCGCGAATATCCCAACACTTTAACTCTGCCAAACCAGTATCAAAGGCGCGACCAACAATCCCCATCTCCCGAAAGGCTCTCACCGTATTGGGGAAAGTAGTGATTACATCGATAATCATTTTAATTCCTCTACAGTATTAACCTGAATTAATTTGTCTTGAATGTTAATACTGGTTACCCATTCTTCCACAAGTGGTACCAAAATCTCCATGTCATCTTGTTGTACAACAAGAACTTCATGGGCACCAGGGGTCAAAACTTCAATAACTTTACCAAGAGGGTTACGATTCTCATCTATAACATCACACCCAACTAGCTCATCGGCATAAAACTCATCATCTTCAAGGTTCGGCAATTCATCACGCTTGGCATAAATTTCTTGATCGCGAAACGCATCAGCTTCAGTGCGATCAGCGATCTCACTAAACCGAATGATTGCGTAATCATCGTAACCTTGAGCTGTTTTGAGAGTCAGTGACTTCCAATTACTACCCGATTTTACAAAAAGCTGCTCCAAACTCTGGAGCCTATCAAGGTCGATACTATACAGGGTCACCTTGAGTCCCCCTTGCACACCATGAGGTTTCCGAACCACCCCAATGGCGATTCTCTCTACCTCAGTCGTTTGCATAAGCTTTATTCGATAATTTCAAGCATGGCTCGGTTGGTACCGGCCTTTGCCGAAATTGCAGCAAGTAATGTACGAAAAGCCTTGGCAGTACGACCTTGACGGCCGATAACCTTACCAATATCCTCTTTAGCTACCCTCAACTCAAAAATCGTAACCCTCTCACTATCTACCTGATTGACCTCAACTTCATCCGGACTGTCTACTAGACTTTTAGCAACGAACTCGACAAACTCTTTCATGGTCATACCTCCGTGGGTTACAGAATCTTCCTGGTTGCTAGCGAGGAATTCTTTCAGCTTCTTAAGAATCTTCTTTCTCCGTACTTTCCGCAGGTTCCTCAGCAGCTTCAGGTGTTTCTTCAACTGCAGGAGTTTCTTCGGCAACTTCTTCCGCTGGAGCTTCAACTACTTCTTCAGCAACAACTTCAGGTTCTTCTGCTTTTTTGTTTGCTTCTTCCTCAGCTTGCTTGTCTGCTTCAGCCTTGGCTAATTTTGCAGTTGCTGCTTCGGCTTTTCTTTTGCCCTTTTCATTCTGGGCTAATTCCCATTTCTGCATCTCTTTATTAATCGTAGCTTCATCTGCATTACGGCTCTTCAACTCATATTTCAGAGTAATACCACGACCACGCAAAAGACTAAATACGGTGTCACTTGCTTGTGCACCTTCATCTAGCCAATGGAACAAACGTTCTTCATTAATTACAAGTTCAGCAGGCTTAGAGATTGGGTTATAATGCCCAAGCTTTTCAATTGAGCGCCCATCACGTGGGGCTCGAGAATCTGCGACAACAATACGATAGAAAGGTTGTTTCTTTTTTCCCAACCGTTTCAGTCTGATTTTGACAGCCAAAAGGTGTCCTCCTTAAAATCCCATAGGCAGATTTTTCATTAGCTGCCTCTTATTCATTTTTCCAAATTTCTTCATCATCTTCCGCATCGACTGGAACTGCTTTATCAACTGGTTCACATCCTGAACTTTCGTTCCAGACCCACTGGCGATTCTTTTCCGGCGACTCCCATTTAAAATCTGGGGTTTCCGCCTTTCGACAAGGGTCATAGAGTTAATAATTGCTTCAATCCTAGTCAACCTTTTTTCATCAATATCAGCATCTTTTATTCCCTTAGCACCGGGGATCATAGACATCAAATCGCCTATTGAACCCATGGATTTCAACTGCTTCAACTGTTGCTTAAAATCCTCCAGATCGAAGGTATTTTTGCGCATCTTTTCTTCCAGTTCGGCAGCATCTTCGACATTGATATCCTGCTGAGCTTTTTCCACCAAAGAGACAATATCACCCATGCCTAAAATTCGACTGGCCATACGGTCTGGATGGAAAACTTCCAGCTTATCCAGATGTTCTCCTACACCAATATATTTGATAGGTTTGCCAGTAACTTCACGGACTGACAAAGCAGCACCGCCTCGGGCATCACCATCCAACTTGGTCAGGATAACTCCTGTAAGATCAAGCGTTTCTGCAAAAGTTCCTGCTGCGTTAACAGCATCCTGACCTGTCATAGCATCAGCTACAAACAAGGTCTCTGCAGGTTTAAGTGCTTTTTGAAGTCGTGAGACCTCATCCATCATGTCATCATCAACATGTAATCGACCGGCTGTATCGACAATCACAACATTTGCAGCATAGCGAACGGACTCTTTGATCGCTTTTTCAGCGATCTTAACAACGTCCTTTTGGTTCTCTTCTGCATAAACCGGAATGTCTAATTGCTTACCGAGAACCTGTAATTGGGTTATGGCAGCAGGTCGGTAGACATCACAAGCCACTAGAAGTGGTTGACGTCCTTCCTTCCGTAGATTACGTGCTAATTTTGCTGACGTAGTTGTTTTTCCTGATCCCTGAAGTCCGACCAAGAGGATTATGGCCGGATTACCTGAGAGTTCAAGCTCTGCTGTTTTTTCTCCAAGAAGTGATATAAGCTCTTCATGGATGATCTTGACGATCTGTTGTCCTGGCGTGATAGAACGCAGGACTTCGGAGCCTAATGTTTTCTCTTTAACAGAGTTGATGAAATTACGAACTACTTTATAATTGACATCAGCTTCAAGAAGGGCTCTACGCACCTCACGCATGGCATCTGAAATATTGGATTCAGATAGCTTACCATGGCCGCGAAGCTTCTTAAAAACACTTTCCAGATTTTGTGAGAGCTGCTCGAGCATTACTCCTCTTTCCTCATTCGTCAATTACCACTTATTATGACTATGATTTTACTTATATATCACTACATCGTCATAAAGCGGCGCAAGATAGACGAGTAACTATGGGTGAGCAATGAGTTTATATAAGCTAAAAAGTCATCCATCCTGATGTGTTTTGAGTGATATTGGTTTAGCCTTCAAACCTGCTTTTCACAACTATTCTGTAATTAACAGTTTTCTGATGGCATATATTTTGTAATTGTAATTAATTGCTTTAATGAACACCTTGACAAATGCTATATGAAAATGTACATAAACCGTTTGAAAATGGGTTTGTATTCCACGGTCTTCTATGAAAGATTGGTGTGAATAGAGTTGACCAAAAACCAATACGGAGACACATTCTAATGGGAGTGTTTAATCTAAAGAAGGGCTACAATATTCTGCTTGAGGGTGCCGCTGAGCAGCGTGTTGAGGAGGTCCAAAAAACCACAATGGTGGCCGTCCAACCGATCGACTTTCCAGGCTTGCGCCCCAGTATGCAAGTTGAGGCTGGAGATTCTATCAAGCGTGGCTCAATTATCTTTGTTGATAAACAGAGGCCAAGCATTGTTTTTCGATCACCTGCCGCAGGTAAAGTACGAGAGATCATTCGTGGAGAACGACGAGTGATTCAGCGGGCTATTATTGATGTCACTGCTGACTCGAATGAAAATTTTGAAAGTTATAGCAAGCCTCAAATTGCAGACTTCTCTGGAGATAAAGCTAGAGAGATCCTGCTGGACAGTGGTTTATGGCCAACTTTGCGACAACGTCCTTTTAATAAAATTGCTGATCCGTCCCGTACACCAAAATCAATCTTCATCTCTGCAGTTGATTCTGCTCCCTTGCAGGCGCAGACGGATATTTTGATAAAGGATAGAGAACAGGATTTCCAACTTGGGGTCGATCTACTGGCGAAACTCACTGATGGAAAGATCCACCTATCGGTTTCATCTGATACTAAAGCATTCTTTTCCAAGATCGAAGGCGTTGAACTTCATCAGTTTAATGGCCCACACCCTGCAGGAAATGTTGGGGTACAGATCCATCATATTGATCGAATTCTTGCTGGCGATACTGTTTGGCATATCTCTCCAAGACATGTTGCCCAGATCGGTAGTTTCCTGAGAAAAGGTGAATATCCCGGCGCTAAAACTTATGCCCTTACAGGCTCCGAACTAGATAAGAGGCATTATGTCACAGGTATTGAAGGAGCATTGGTCATTGATCTAACCAATACTTCTATCAAATATCAGGAACAGCGCGTGATCTCAGGAAATGTTTTAACTGGAACACAAACGACAGGAAACGGCTATATCGGGTTTTACGATGATATGCTGACCGTAATCCCTGAACTTAAAGGACGTCGCCTATTTGGTTGGATGCAATTAGGCTTAAATGCCAATAGTTTTTGGAGACTCTTCCTCTCAAAACTGATTCCAGGGAAAAAATTTGCACCTACCACCGATATGAATGGTGAAGAGCGTGCCTTTGTTTCTACAGGAGAATATGAAAAAGTAGTCCCAATGGATGTCTTACCGGTTCATCTCTGTAAAGCGATCCTGGTTGAGGACATTGAACTTATGGAACAGCTGGGTATCTATGAAGTTGCCCCGGAGGATTTTGCATTGTGTAGTTATATCTGTCCCTCGAAGATCGAATTTGGCGATATCATCGAGAAGGGCATTCTAGCCATGGAAAAGGAGGGCTAAGCGAATGGAATCTCTCGTACGCTTTCTGAATAACCTGGACACTAAGATCAAGGAAGGTCCTTTCAAGATCTTTCATCCCATGTATGGTGCCATTAATACCATGCTGTTTACGCCAGGTCATGCCACCAGTACCGGTCCTCATATCCGAGATTCAATCGACATGAAACGATTTATGGGTATTGTGATCTTTGCCTTAATTCCAAGCATTCTGGTAGGCTCTTACAATGTGGGTCATATGGCTGGTGTTGAAGGTCTCTTCGCAGCATTCATGTTTGGCTTCCTGAAACTCCTACCCATTATTGTAGTAACCTATGCTGTCGGTTTAGGCTGGGAAATGATCTTTGGCCATCTTAATGGTCATGATATCCACGAAGGATTTTTAGTAACCGGTATTTTATTACCTTTAACCCTCCCTCCTACTATTCCCTTATGGCAGGTAGCAGTTGCTGTTTCATTTGGCACTGTGATCGGAAAAGAAGTCTTTGGTGGAACAGGTATGAACCTGCTAAACCCTGCCTTAACCGCACGGGCTTTTCTTTTCTTTGCCTATCCTGGGGATATCTCAGGTGATAGTGTTTGGGTTGCTCTAGACGGTTTTACCGGTGCAACACCATTAGCCGCTGCTGCAGCTTCAACCGGTTCTGCTGTTGAAGCGCTAAATTCAGCCGGGTTTACCTTAGATAAAATGTTTTTTGGCTTTGTACCGGGTAGTATTGGAGAAACCTCTACGCTCGCCATTTTATTTGGTGCAGCTGTCTTGCTCATCACAGGTATCGGCAGTTGGCGAATTATGTTAGCCACGCTTCTGGGGGCATATGGTATGGGTCTTGTGGTACAGTTCTTTGGGGCTGATGTGGCTGGTGGTATGCGTACTTTACCACCACACTATCATCTGATTATGGGTGGCTTCATGTTTGGTACAGTATTTATGGCAACTGATCCTGTATCAGCTGCAGGTACAGATGCTGGGAAGTGGGTATATGGGATTCTCATTGGTGTTATGGTTATTTTGATTAGAACATTCAATCCTGCTTACCCTGAAGGAATGATGCTCGCCATTTTATTTGGCAATGTATTTTCACCTCTCATTGATCATTTTGTGGTCAAAGCAAATATAAAAAGGAGGCTAAGTCATGGCAAGTAAGCCTCGTATAACCAAAGCATACACTCTTGGGTTTGCAGCTGCAATAACCATGGTCTGTAGTGTACTATTAGCCTCTGCCGCCACGCTATTGAAGGAACGGCAGGATCAAAATATCCAAATGGATATCAAATGTAATATCCTCAGTGTTCTAGATCTTGTGGAAAACAAAGATGTTGAAGCTGAAAAGGTCTTCTCTCTGTTTGATAACAATGTTAAGTCATTTGTTGTCGATCTTGAAGGGAATCCTGTTACGGGTCATAATGCTGAAGATATTGATCCTAAATCAGAACCAAATCTTTTACCTGTCTTCGTTCGTCAAGAAGGTGGAAACCCAATTGCCTATTGTGTTCCTACACAGGGTAAGGCACTCTGGTCCACAGTCAAAGGCTACATTGCCCTTGAAAAAGATCTCAATACTATTAAAGGTATAACCTTCTATAGTCATGGTGAAACCCCCGGCTTGGGTGGTGAGATCGATAAGGACTGGTTCACTGAAGCTTTCAAGGGGAAAACAATCCTCAATGATGAAGGTGATGTTGTTTCCATTATGATCGTTAAGGGTAAAATGCGTGATGGTGAATCCAATCCGGAGCATAAAGTAGATGGCATTAGTGGTGCAACATTAACTACCAAAGGATTGAACACCTTTATCAAAGCAACGCTTGAAAAATATGAACCCTACTTCAAGACCGTTAGGGGAGAATCCTCATGAGTATGTTAAGTAAAAAGAATATGGTCTTTTTAAAAGACCCACTCATGGACAATAACCCTATTTCCACTCAGGTTTTGGGGATTTGTTCAGCTCTGGCCGTGACGGTACAATTGCAAACTGCTATTGTCATGTCTTTGGCCGTCATCTCTGTTTTATCACTGTCAAATGTACTGATCTCACTCATCAGGAACAAAGTACCTTCAAACATCAGGATTATCGTTGAGCTGGCTATCATTGCCACATTGGTTATTCTAGTGGATCAGGTTTTGAAAGCATATCTCTACGATATCAGCAAACAATTGAGTGTTTTTGTGGGTTTGATCATTACGAACTGTATTGTTTTGGGAAGGGCGGAAGCTTTTGCGCTGCAAAACAAACCTTGGCCGAGCTTCCTTGATGGAGTTGGCAATGGTCTTGGGTATAGTATGATATTGATTGCTGTTGCCTTTGGTCGAGAGCTATTAGGCTCAGGATCTCTTTTTGGCTTCCAGGTAATTCCAGATGCCGCTTATGCGGCTGGATATCAAAACATGGGCCTGATGGTATTAGCCCCTGGAGCGTTTATTCTCCTAGGTCTAATTATCTGGGTTCAACGTACCATAACTGGTACGGTTTCGGATTAGGAGGCTGATGATGGAAAATTTAATTAGTCTGTTTGTCGAGTCCATATTTGTTAACAATATCCTCCTGGCCTATTTCCTGGGGATGTGCTCATTCCTAGCTGTTTCTAAACGTGTTGATACAGCTATCGGTCTGGGTGCTGCAGTCATTTTTGTACTTGTGATAACGGTTCCTGTGAACTGGGTCATTTATCACTATCTCCTGGCTCCCGGTGCACTCACCTGGGCAGGCTTGCCAGATGTTGATCTCAGTTTTCTGGGTTTTATATCCTATATCGCTGTGATCGCTGCTTTGGTCCAATTGGTTGAGATGATCATTGATCGATATAGCCCCGCGTTATACAGCGCGTTGGGAATATTCTTACCTCTCATTGCAGTGAACTGCGCCATACTTGGAGCATCACTCTTTATGGTAGAAAGAGAATACAATTTTGCTGAATCAGCCGTATTCGGGTTAGGATCCGGTGTTGGTTTTGCTCTGGCTATTGCAGCTATGGCAGCTATCCGCGAGAAGCTACGCTACTCTCATATTCCTGAGGGTCTGCGTGGTTTAGGAATTACCATGTTAATTACCGGGCTCATGGCTATGGCTTTCATGAGTTTTTCCGGAATAAGTCTGTAAGGAGGACAGTATGAGCATGTTAGGCTTGATTCTTCTCAGTACTGCGGTCTTTACAGGGACAATCCTGATTTTGGTCGTCATTCTGAACTATGCAACATCCAAACTGGTAAGTACCGGTGATGTAAAAATTCTGATTAATGGTGATGAAGATAAATCGATCAACACTCCAGCTGGATCCACTTTACTGCAAACATTGGCAGCTGAGAAAATCTTTCTACCTTCAGCCTGTGGTGGCGGCGGTACTTGTGGTATGTGCACCTGTGTGGTTGAACAAGGTGGTGGCGAAGTCCTTCCCACGGAAAAACCACATTTAACCCGGGCAGAGATAAAAGATAATGTACGTCTCACCTGTCAGGTAAAAGTTAAATCTGATATGGAGATCAAGATTCCAGATGAGGTCTTCAATATTCAGAAATGGGAATGTGAAGTAGTCTCGAATAACAACGTTGCCACATTTATCAAGGAGTTTGTAGTCCGACTTCCAGAAGGCGAGACATTAGATTTTCGAGCTGGTGGATATATTCAGATCGATATTCCACCCCATAAGTTGGACTATTCAGAATTTGATATTGAAGATGAATATCGTGGTGACTGGGATAAATTTAACATGTGGCGCTATCACTCAGAGATGGATGAATCCATCTTCCGTGCCTACTCCATGGCAAACCATCCTGCTGAGGGAAATATCGTTATGCTCAATGTCCGTATCGCCAGCCCTCCTCCTGGATTGGACGTACCTCCAGGGTTAGCATCATCCTATATCTTTAACCTTAAACCTGGTGACAAGGTGACGGTAAGTGGGCCTTATGGTGAATTTTTCGCCAAAGAGACTGAAAGAGAGATGCTCTATGTGGGTGGTGGTGCAGGAATGGCTCCCATGCGTAGTCATATCTTCGATCTATTAAAAACACAAGGTACCAAACGTCGAATTTCATTTTGGTATGGTGCTCGATCCAAACGTGAGATGTTCTATGATGATGAATTTAAGGCTCTTGAAGCTGAGTTTCCTAACTTCAGTTATCACGTAGCTCTATCTGATCCAGCCGAGGAAGATAACTGGGATGGACCTGTTGGCTTTATCCATCAAGTTGTCCAGGATACCTATCTGGCTGATCATGAAGCTCCTGAAGATATAGAATACTATATGTGTGGACCACCCATGATGATTGATGCTGTAGACAATATGCTATATAATCTTGGCGTTGAACCAGAGATGATCGATTACGATAAATTTTAGCATTGTTTAGTTTTTAGCGATTTCAAAAAAGGTCGGGTATATGCCGGCCTTTTTTATTAACTTTACAGCAACTGGGAAGGGGGCACCTCATGACCAATAACTACAAAACAAATATCATTTTCACACGATTATTATGGACTGGTGTAATCCTCTCACTCTTTGTGAGTTGTGAAAAAAAATCACATGAAATGAGTGAATTTGTTTTCAATGGATCAACCATGGGCACGACCTACCACATTTCAATCGTTGGTGATGCTATTGATGCTTCACAGCGTGTTAATATTGCAACCATGGTAGATAGTGTCTTATATCATTACAATTCCGTTCTATCCACGTATGAGAGCCAAAGTGAGATTTCACGCTTTAATAGAGCTACGACAACGGACCCCATTGTCGTTTCAGGGAAATTGCTAAATGTAGTCCATGCCGGACAGACATTCTGCGAGGCGTCTAAGGGAGCATTTGATATCACAGTGGCACCCATAGTAAATTTTTTCGGCTTTGGGTTTGAACCTGGTGAAGATCGATTCCCTACAGTTGAGGAAATTGATTCATGGCTACAACTTACAGGATGTGATAAGCTTGAGCTGGCTGATAATACTATTTCCAAAACTGATCCGCGGGTTAGTATCGATCTTAGTGCTATTGCTAAGGGTGATGCCTCTGATCACGTTGCAGACTTTCTTAATGCCTTGGGTTATGAGAACCTTTTTGTTGAAATTGGCGGTGAGGTCAAGACACTGGGTATGAATAAACATGATCAACCCTGGAAAATCGGTATAGACCGTCCTACTTTTGATGGCGAACCCGGTGCCAATCTCCAACACATCATTCAGCTAAGTGATATGGCCGTAGCCTCAAGTGGTGACTATAGAAACTACCGTGAGATTGAAGGGAAACGGATATCACACACTGTTGATCCGAGAACGGGCTCACCTATCGATCATACTCTGGCTTCAGTTTCTGTTATCACAAACACCTGCATGATAGCAGATGCCCTAGCCACCTCAGTTATGGTCATGGGTCCGGAAGAAGGTTTAAGCTGGTTAGAGAACTATCCTGACGCAGAAGGGTTATTAATAATCCGTGAATCGAATGGCTTGTTTAAAGAATTAATGACCACTGGTTTTAAGCAATATTTAGCTGATTAACTTTACAACTGGTGTTGATTTACCCAAGCAGATACAAACTGCTGTATGTCGTTTCTATTCTCCATTGGTATGGAAAATTGATTGAGATACGGACCGATAGCGCGGTCGAGTAACTGCAATTCCATTTCCACAGGATCATACCCGAGTTCATCTGATTTGAATTCTGTTTGAGCAATTTTTTCAATAATTGATAAAAGGTAGCGCGCAATTCGTTCCATCTTTGCATAGCTCAAAGTATCAGGGGTGTCTGTTTCCTGATGGTAATGTTCCCATCGACCACAGGTGAAGAATAGATAAGGTTGATTATTTTCTCGTAAAATATGATGATCGCTTAAGTCACCCACATAGCGATTTAGGGTCGCGATGGACCTTAGGCCATCTGGTAAATTAGCATCAAGTAAAATTTTACTGAATGATTTATGGCTCTCTGCTCCAAAAATAAACAATAAGTCTTCCATACCTGGCACAGGAACATCATGTCCAACAAGATCAAGTACGAGCCCGGCATGAATATCTCCCACACGCTGATCCATATAAAAGTTTGTCGAGCCCATATGTTCAGTAAGAAAGCGAGGTGGTTCCTCGGCATCTGGAAATAAGAATAAAAGATCTCTCTTTCGCTCAGTTTGTTTCAACAACTGGAGGAGTGACAGCCATATTGCAATGGCAGCGGCATTGTCATCGGCCCCTGGTTGATCCCCACAAGTATCATAGTGCGCTACCAGCATCACTGGAGCCAATTCACGATTCGATCCCGGCAGGACGCCAGCAAGGTTTACATAATGAGTTGATTCAACTTGATAGGGCAGTTCAAAAGAGTCTCCAGAGTAGGGTGAAAGCCCCATCTCCAACATTCGGGCTGAAATATACTCTAAGGCTATTTCATGACCTTTCGTCCCAACTTTCCGTGAACCAGGTTCAGCCAGTTTCTCTACATCAGTTCTTAATTTACCTTGCATTCATTCCCCATTTTCTCAGCCGATCTAATTGAGCGTAAATAATTAACTCATTATGGGAGTATTTAAAATGCTTTATCATGACTGGTCCAATAATTGTCAAATTCATTCACAGGTGCAAACAGAGACCTAGATGAGAGAATATTATTGATTGGGCATATCATAATGATATGATTATATATCTAATAATGTGTCTTTTTGCTACCGATGGCATTAATAAATATCTCTCTATACTACTGTTATATATATGTTTAGGCTCTCTATAACAATATTGGCATGGCAATTGTGATATACTCCTACGAAGTTGATAATTAACACCAAAGGAGACCACCATGAACTTAGCACACACAACCAGCAGCAGAATACTTAGCAGCCTGGCCAGTTCGATGATTGCAGGCGCCTTGGTTTTTAGCATTTACCTGTGCTTTACCAACACGATTCAATATATCTAAAGTAGAATTCACCCACTTTTCTATATATAACCCGTCTTCATTTCATTACGACGGGACAAGACTCCACTAACATCCCCCCCTTCAGCATCGGTTGTGGGGGGATTTTCTTTAATAATATGCTTCACCATGCCTTTCAACTGGATATATTGGTTTAGATTTATTTTACCGATTGTCTATTGAAAAGGACTGCTCCATGAATTCGTTAACATCCTGGCAAAAATACAAGAATAATCTCTATTCAAATGAAGCACTTGGGTTCTACTTAGACCTCAGTGATACCGGAATAACAGAGACTGATCGCAGTAATGTGGTTCCGCTGTTTAATAAAGCGCTGGAAGCCATGGGAGCGCTTGAGAAGGGCGCTATTGCAAATCCGGACGAGAACAGACAGGTCGGTCATTACTGGCTTCGCGATCCGGGATTAGCACCCAGTTCCGAGATCAGAACTCAAATTGAAGAGACAGTTGAATCCATCATATCATTCAGTAAACAAATTCATCAAGGGACCATCCTCACACCTTCAGGTGAACCCTTCACCAACATACTCCTTATTGGAATCGGTGGCTCAGCGTTAGGTCCACAATTCATTGCGGATGCTCTGGGGACAAGTGATGGTCTCAGTATTGACTTTTTGGACAATACCGATCCTGATGGTATTGATCATACTTTAAATTCCATTTCAGGGCTGCTGTCACAGACCCTGGTCATTGTGATCTCAAAATCTGGTGGCACAGCAGAAACTCGTAACGGGATGCTAGAAACACAGGAATTTTTTAGCCGACATAATTTGGATTTTCCAAAACAGTCCGTAGCAATTACCGGAGAAGGAAGTCAGCTTTACAAAACTTCCATCAATGAAAAATGGCTCTCAATTTTCCCAATGTGGGATTGGGTTGGTGGCAGAACATCCATTATGTCTGCAGTCGGCTTGTTGCCAGCGGCTCTATTGGGCGTGGATATAAATGCTCTCTTGTCCGGAGCAAAAGTCATGGATCAACTCACTCGAGAGAAAGGAATCAATGACAACCCTGCTGCCCTTTTAGCTCTCTCCTGGTACATAATTGGCGAAGGCAAGGGCAACAAGGACATGGTACTTTTACCATACCGAGACCGATTAATTCTTTTCAGTAGGTATCTTCAACAACTTATCATGGAATCGATTGGTAAAGAGTTAGACCTGGACGGTAAGATCGTCCAACAGGGAATTGCAGTATATGGCAATAAGGGTTCCACCGATCAACACGCCTATGTCCAACAATTGAGAGATGGGCTTGATAATTTTTTCGTCACTTTCATTGAGGTTTTATCTGAACGCCAGGGACAATCAATTCTCGTAGATAATGATAATACCAGCGGTGAATACCTATTCGGATTCTTCAAAGGGACACAAACTGCACTAAAGCAGAATAATCGACGATCATTAACTATCACCATCGAAGATTTAACACCAAGCACTGTTGGTGCCTTGATCGCTTTATATGAACGAGCCGTCGGCTTCTATGCTTCATTTGTTAACATAAATGCCTATCACCAACCAGGTGTTGAAGCTGGCAAAAAAGCTGCAGGTAAGGTGTTGGAAACAAAGAATCGTATCACTGACCTGCTTTCTGAGGTAGATCAAGCTCTATCAATTGAGGATATTATCTCTCGGCTGAATCTTCAGGGTGAAGAGGTGCTTGTCTACCACATTTTGCGACACTATGCAGCAAACCACTCTCTCAATGTTCAGGGCTCATTCTATGACCCTGAAAATCTCAAGGTGAGTAAATCTTAATTCTCAACTGGCCAACCTAAATTTATAGATAAACGGCAGCTCCTGGGAGAAACTGCCGTAGGGATGTGGTGTTTTTCAACACCGGGATGAACAATTCTGTTTGGGGATTGCTTCCACGACCATTATACATCCTTGAATGTGCTTTTCTATCAGGCATCCCCCTATTTTAGCAAAGGATATCCCTCACTCGTCATTGCCTGCCGCTTGTTTTATAGTAATTCCACCTTATAATAATGCATGGCTGGCTGGCTAATTATTTCCTCTGAACAAAACCTTGAGATCACATCAAATCTTGGATATACAGTACAAGGGCTAAAAAAACGCCATCGTAAGAAGGCATTTCATATGGAACCCAATGACGCTTTCTTCTTTTATATCACTGGCATACAGAAGTTGGCGGCCATGGTAAGGCTTGAGTCCTTTGTGAACGAGGCTGAGGATAAGATTTGGGTTAATCTTGGGAAAGATCCAGAAGAATGCTACCCCTGGCGGTTTGATATCAAGCCCGAGATAATCCTTGAAAAATCTGACTGGATGTTGATGGAAGATTTTTCTAAGCGTTTACTCCACTTCAAAAAATGGCCTGAGAAAAACTGGAGACTTGGACTCCAGGGACAGGTGCACGCCTTACGCGAAGAAGATACCTTGACCCTAGAACAAGCCTTCAAGCTAGCAAAACCACTATAATTTGATAAATTGCCTTTAAGCATACTCCGTTTTCGGTGTAATATTTGCACAAACATAAAAGAACAAACAGGAATAATATCATGACTTTCAATTTAGATACAAAAAAACATACTTTGCGATTACTTCACCATAACGTTGGCATTGTTTCCTCAGGAAGTGGGAATGATACTGTTGGTGCAACAGTTACCTGGTTCACTCAATCTAGTTTTGAGCCACCCCTGATCACCATGGCAGTCAAAGCGGACAGCCGTCTCTATGAAGCCATCAAATCAAATCAAAATCTTGTTATCAGTCTTGTTAGTCAGGGTGATAAAGCGGTGGCAGGCGCTTTCTTCAAACCAGGTAACTGGGATGGGAATCAATTCGGCGGATTTGAAGCAAAAGTTCATGAATTTGGTGGAGCTATTCTTGACGCTAGTCCAGCCTGGATGGCGTGCGAGGTAAAACAAATTATTGAAGAAGGTGATCACCATGTGGTCATCTCTCAGGTCGTTGATTCGGGAATTAATAAAGAAGCAGAATTAGCCATGTGTCTCTCTGAGACTGGATGGCATTACGGAGGATAATTTTTATGCTCACAGGTTGGGAAAAAGCAATTTTCATTCTAGTTCTCCTTGGTTCACTCGGTGCTACCAGGATTACGTTTGGCAATATGTTCAAGATCATTTCAAGAGGTGCTTTAGGCATCGATTGGATTTTGATATTTAAGCGAATCCCGACTGGAATACTTGCATTTCTAGGTCAACCTCTATTCAAAACACGACTCTTGGCAACGGTAATACATACTGGAGTAGCCTGGGGATTTATACTTTACATGTTGGTCAATTTCATCGATATCATCTATGGATTGGTTCCTGGCTTCCATTTTTTTCCTGATTCGTTTGTGGGTAATCTTTATCGTTTATTTGTTGATATATTCAGCATAATCGTCCTATTGGGTGTCGTCTATTTTCTTTTCCGTCGATTTATTCAGAACGATCCAGCTCTACGTATCAATGAGACAGTTCTCGTGAATGAAAAAGCACGCAGTGGAGTCTATCGAGATTCTGCATTGGTCGCGTTCTTCATTTTCTTTCATGTTGGTTTTAGGTTCGTAGGCGCATCTTTTGAGCTAGCACAAGCTCAGGGTGATGTTTTCCAACCTGCCGCTTCAGTACTGGCACTTTGCTGGGAAGGGATGGATCACAATATCCTCGTATTCGGGGAACATGCAGCGTGGTGGCTGGCCATTGGTTTAATCTTAGCCTTTATCCCCTATTTCCCCACTACCAAACATGCTCACCTATTTATGGGTCCTCTGAACCACATGATCACTGATAATACCATGACTGCAGCTTCGTTTGAAACCATTAATTTTGAAGATGAATCTCTTGAACAATATGGTGCTAGCCTACTTGAGCATTTGCCGCAAAAACACATATTGGATGCATATGCCTGCATCATGTGTAATCGCTGTCAAGATGCTTGTCCAGCGTATATCACTGGTAAACCGCTTTCTCCCTCTGCCATTGAGGTGAACAAGCGCTACCATATCCGCGAACATGTAAGTGACCTGGCAAATGGACAGGACTCATCTGAAAAGCTATCCGATTGGCTATTAACTGAAGATGCGATCTGGGCCTGTACCAGCTGTGGGTATTGCGTGGAAGTTTGCCCGGTAGCCAACGAACCCATGGTTGACATCCTTCGAATCAGGCAAGATCTGGTCATGATGGAAAGCAAATTCCCTAAAGAGGCTGTCACAACCTTCAAAAATTTAGAGGTTAATGGCAATCCATGGGGACAATCTCCGCAGGATCGTGAAAAGTGGGTTGGAGATTTGGATGTTCCTAAAATGAGAGACAAGGGTGAAGCTGAATATCTCTACTGGGTAGGTTGTGCAGGTGCCTACGATGCTCGTGGTCAGGCTGTATCTCAAGCCATGGCTAAATTAATGAATATGGCTGATGTAGATTACGCAATCCTGGGGACAGAGGAAACTTGCACCGGTGATTCTGCCAGACGTCTTGGGAATGAATACTTGTTTCAGATGTTAGCCCAGCAGAATATAGAAACATTTGATAATTATAAAGTTAAGAAAATTATCACCCAATGTCCCCACTGTTTGAATGCTTTGAAAAATGATTACCAGGCTTTGGGTAAAAACTATGAGGTTATTCACCATACTGCATTCCTGGAGGACCTCGTCCAGCAAGGTAAATTGACCCCGAGCAAGACGAATAATACCAAACTTAGTTATCACGATTCATGTTACTTGGGTCGCCACAACGATATCTATAGTTCACCCAGGAATGTCATTAGTGCCATCCCGGGTGTTGAACTTGAGGAATTCCCACGTTCAGGTAATGAAGGTCTATGTTGCGGTGCCGGCGGTGGTAGAATGTGGCTTGAAGAGACCCTTGGTGAGAAAACGATCAACGTGGAACGTATGGAAGATGTCAAAGCGGTTCAACCTGATGGGGTTGCTACAGCATGTCCCTTCTGTTCTACCATGATCAACGACGGTTTAAAAGCTGAAGAGTTGAATGCAGATAGCAAAGATATTGCTCAATATTTACTAGAGTCTATTGAGGAATAGATACTAGTCTCCAGGACTCTCTTTTCCGTCTTTGCGAGCCTGAAAGGCGCGGCAATCTCAAGTTGTTTTATTTAACACTTAGCTGAGATCGCCACAGTCGCCCTGTTCCTGGGCATTTCATTAAGTCCGAATCCCTCGACTCCGCTCGGGATGACGAATGAAGAGTGTCAGCATGACAAACAATCTGTTGATCGACTCCTTCGCGAAGACAATTAAGGGAAAATCCTCGAAAAAACATTTTTCTCACGACTCACCATGATTAGACTGAGTCATGAACTTTGACTCAAACGACCCAAAATGGACTGATTGGAAATGGCAACACGCATCTAGTTGTAAGGACTTTGATGCATTAAGCGCCTGGGTTCAAAAGTCTGGACGTACCTTTCCCATTTCGGAGAAGTCATTGACTCAGCTAATCTCCAACTATAGAATGGGGATTACACCCTATTACTTCAAGCTCATTCAGAAATTCGATAATTCTGATCCCATCTATAGGCAAATCATTCCAGCAGAAGAAGAATTAATCCTATCGCCAGATGAAGTGGATGATCCCATTGGTGATGATGATCCTGGTCGCGGTTCGCGCCCGTTGAAAGCACTTATTCATCGCTATTCAAACAGAGTTTTATTGATTCCAACGGCCCAGTGTGCGGTCTATTGCCGGTTTTGTTTTCGGAAGAGGCTCGTGGGAGACTCCGCACACAGCGCCCGTGAGGAAGATCTCCAGGCGTCATACAAGTACATCGATGAGCATAAAGAGATTGAAGAGGTTATCCTCACGGGCGGCGACCCGCTGACCCTGGGTGATAATCAGCTGATGAGGATTTTGGAACGCTTGGATAAGATCGATCATCTAAGGGTGATCAGAATACATACTCGCCTCCCAGTGGTTAATCCTTTCAGGCTAACTTTGGAGTTGGGACAGATCATTGCTACAATGCGGAAACCAGTTTGGGTCTCCACCCATTTCAACCATGCAAATGAGATCACGTCGGTCGCTGAAGAGCATATCAAGCAATGGATAAGCATGGGAATTCCTTTTCTGAACCAAAGTGTACTTCTTAAAGGCGTGAATGATTCTACTCCAGCCTTGAAAGAGCTATTTATGAAGCTGATCGGGGTCAAGATTAAACCCTACTATCTGCATCAAGCTGACCTGGTTCAAGGCACAAGTCACTTGAGAGTACCTATTGAAAAGGGCTTAAAACTACTGCGAGCCTTACAAGGTGAGATTCCTGGGTACGCTATTCCACACTATGTATTGGACAGCCCAAGTGGTGGTGGGAAAGTGCCCCTTCAAAACACTTTTGACTTGAATCACTAATCCTTAAGTACAAGATTTTATATCAAAATGAATGTAACAATTGCATTTATGCTTATTTAAATTGTGGCATATTTTAAGGAGATCGATGATGAACAGAAAAATGTTACCCCTAATTATCTTAATAAGTATGTCACTATTTTTATTTAGCTGTGATGGTCCAGAAGATGAGGACCTCACCGCACCTGATACCCCTACAAATTTTGTGATCAATGCCAGTAGCTCGACTGACGGGCAGATAGAACTAACCTGGGATGCAAACTCTGAGAATGATCTAGCGGGTTATATTTTGTATCGCAATGGCGTAGGAGCCACAGCTGCATTTGACAGCATAGCAACGCTTGATAAGAATGCGACTTCTTATGAAGATGTTAATCTGGACTACGACACAGAATATTTCTACAAGCTTCTTGCCCTCGACGAAAATGATAATTATAGCGAGTTAACTGATGCTGTCTCAGCCATACCAACAAATTGGAATCCGCCTGCCGCAGTCACAAACTTAATTATCCATGCTCACAATTTACCGGATGAGGGCCGTGTCAATGTAGAGCTTCGTTGGGATAGTAACACTGAAGATGATTTTTCGTATTACGTAGTCTATAGTGTGGGTGATGGAAATGTGACCACAGCCCTTGATACAACCACAACTCCGGATTTTACTGATACAAATGTCACCCCAGGTGTGACCTACACCTATCTGGTAAGAGCTTATGATAAGGATGACCCCGCCCTGCAAAGTAATATCTCTGCAATAGTCAGCGATACACCTCTAGTGGCTCCTGAGCTTCTAGCTCCAATATCTATTGATCCACTTGTTTCATTAACACCGAGCTTTCAATGGAATGGTGTTCAGGGTGCGACAAGATATCGAATCCAGGTGAAGCAGTCTCTTTTCGCTGATGACCTGTGGACAGAATATGTCGATGCTGGCACAGCCAGCTCATATATGGAGACATATGCTGGAACTACTTTAACGCCCAGTACAACTTATTGGTGGTTCATCTCAGCCTACTCAGGTGATCCCGATGATGTGAATGTGCGCTCAGTAGCAACTCAATTCAAAACGACTTCGATGTAAGTGATACTACAAACTGTATGAAAAAAGGGACTGTCCATTGGACAGCCCCTTTTTTTTCAATCAATCCATATATCTAGTCTTTGCGAGCCTGAAAGGCGTGGCAATCTCAAATCCGAGATCGCCGCAGTCGTTCCTCCTTCGCGAAGACGAGTTTTAAATTATACCTGAATATCCGCCCCTGATGAATTGGCCAACATAACCTGGACTGCTTTTTGGGCATGCATCCGGTTTTCGGCTTCATCGAATACCACGGAGTGAGGTCCATCAATCACTGCTTCTGTGATCTCTTCACCATAGTGGGCGGGAAGACAGTGCATAGCCAAGGCATCAGATTTTGCATAACTCAATAGTTCATCATTGATTTGAAAACCCTTGAAATCATTGAGGCGTTTTTGGCGTTCTTCTTCCTGTCCCATGGAGGTCCAAACATCTGTATAAAGCACATCAGCGTCTTTCGCAGCTTCAATGGGATCTCGAATAACTTCAATCTTACTTAATCCTGCAGCTTTAGCCTTAGCCAGCGTCTCAGGGTCTGGGTCATAACCTTCTGGGGCAGCCAAGACGAAGTGATAGGGAATCACTGAGGCAAAATTTAAAAAAGAATTACAGACATTGTTGCCGTCACCAATAAAGACAACTTTCTGTCCTTCAACGGTTCCTCGATGCTCATGTATGGTTAGCATGTCTGCCATGATCTGACAGGGATGGTTATAGTCAGTCAAGCCATTGATCACCGGTACTGAAGAATACTTGGCCATTTCAACAATATGTTCGTGCTTAAAAAGTCGAGCCATGATCCAGTCATTGTAGCGTGCAATTACTCGGGATATGTCCTTAACAGACTCTCGTTTACCTATGCTGATGTCGTTGGGCCCTAAATACAATGCATGACCCCCAAATTGTACCATTCCGGTCTCAAAACTTACACGAGTCCTTAAGGAGGGTTTGGCAAATACCATAGCCATGGTTTGGTTGGCAAAGTAGTGATGTGTTTTACCTGCTTTTACATCGGCCTTTAATTGTTGGGCGATGCGAAAGGTTTCATAGATCTCTTCTTTGGTAAAATCGGTTACAGCTAAAAAGTCTCTCTTCATTTTATCTCCTAATAATTTATGACCCTGTAAAAACCCCTCTCGCGAAGTACGCAAAGCCGCAGAGAGTTAATACTAAAACAGCATTGTATATTTTTTCTATTTAATATTATTACTAAAGCATCCATACGATATCATTTATTTTTCCTGTTCAGAAATACTCAAAGGCATAAACTCACTGAAATAACATGCTTTTTCATACAAATTGTTGAATGGGTGGTTTTTTAATACAAAATCTTTTAGCGTTCTCTGCGAACTCTGTGAACTCTGCGAGATGCAGATGTTTTCCTTGATCAACCCTATTAAAAAAACTCCGCCATTGAGACGGAGCTTTGTAATTTTATCCAGTTTTTCTTTATGGTGGGCATCAAGCATTGATGAACCTCTATTATAGAATGTATTTACTCAGATCCTGGTCAGCCATTGTATCTTTAAATGCTTTAATGACCATAGATTTAGTAACCTTAACACTTTTGATCTTTTCGTCAGGTAAATCATAGAGTAGTTCTTCTAATAAACGACTCATAATTGTTTGCAAACGACGAGCACCAATATTTTCGATACTCTCATTTACTTCAAATGCAACCCTCGCTATTTCATCAATCGCATCTTTATTGAAGCTGATCTTCACATCTTCTGCGGCCACTAGAGCAACATACTGCTTTAACAATGCCGATTTGGGTTGGGTTAGAATTTGTACAAAGTCTTCTTCCGTAAGGTTGTCCAACTCGACCCGAATTGGAAATCTTCCCTGGAGTTCAGGTATGAGATCAGAGGGTTTGGACATATGGAAAGCGCCTGCTGCGATGAATAGAACATGGTCTGTTACCATTGTCCCGTATTTCGTTTTTACAGTACTTCCTTCAATAATTGGCAGGATATCCCTCTGAACACCTTCGCGGGACACGTCAGGGCCACTTCCGCCCCTTTCAACAGCAATCTTATCTATTTCATCAATGAATACGATCCCGTCCTGCTCAGAGCGGCGAATGGCTTCGTGTTGAACTTTTTCCTCATCGATCAGCTTCTGTGATTCTTCACTTATCAAAAGGATTCGTGCTTCAGCGATGCTGAGCCGACGCGTCTTCTTATGTTTCGGCATAGCATTACCAAGCATATCCTGCAAATTCATGCCAACATCATCCATACCCAAGGGTCCAAATATTTGCATCATGGGTGTGTTTGCATCTTCTTGAACTTTGAATTCAACTTCACGATCCTCAAAATCGCCGGCCATGAGTTTAAGAAACATCTTTTCACGGGTGCTCTTGTATCTCTCATAATCTGCGGACTCTTTATCCGGGTTTTGAAGAGGTGGTAATAAAAGATCCATAATGCGATCATTAGCCATTTCTATGGCTTTTTCCCGTACGGTGATCTCATGTTCACTTTTTACGATGTTATAGCTGTTATCTGCTAAATCACGAATCATGGAATCTACATCTCTTCCAACATATCCAACTTCAGTAAATTTCGAGGCTTCAACCTTTACAAATGGTGCCTGAACCAGATTCGAAAGGCGTCTGGCGATTTCAGTTTTACCAACACCGGTAGATCCGATCATAATGATGTTGTTGGGCATGATCTCGTCACGAATATCACTGGTAACCTGTTGGCGTCTCCATCGATTTCTCAGAGCGATTGCCACAGATTTTTTGGCACCATCCTGGCCGATAATATATTTGTCTAATTCCTCGACGATCTGTTTTGGAGTGAGTGAAAATTTGGTCATTTATTTTATAATCTCTTATTTCAATTCTAATACATTAATATTTTTGTTGGTATAGATACAGATGTCCGCCGTGATCTCCAGGGATTGCCTGACAATCTCCTTAGGAGATTTCTTACCACTGGCTATAAATGCTCTGGCTGCAGAAATAGCATAGGGACTACCTGATCCGATAGATAATACACCATCGTCAGGCTCCACGACATCTCCATTACCGGAGATGATCAATCCATGGTCCTTATCCATGACCACCAACATAGCTTCCAGATTGCGTAACATCTTATCCATGCGCCATTCTTTAGCCAGTTCAACGGATGCTCTGACTAGATCACCACTGAATTCTTCCAGCTTTCCCTCAAATTTTTCAAAGAGCGCAAATGCATCAGCAGCAGATCCGGCGAACCCGGTCAATACTTCTCCATCATAGATGGCACGGATTTTTAAGGCACCATGTTTCATCACCGTATCACCAAACGTGACTTGACCATCTCCGCCAAGTGCGACTTTTCCATTGTGCATGACACCAAGGATAGTGGTGGCGTGAATATCGGGAAACATGTTCATTTATACCTCACTTGTTACTTTCTATTCCAGCTTCCTTTTGAAGCCGCTAAATATAGATTTGCATTAAGCCACAACAATTCTTTTTGGAGTTTACCTATAAAGAACAAGGGTGATTGTCTTCAGACAATCACCCTTGTAAAAAACCAAACTGAAATATTAACTAACTTATTTCATCTCTTTTAAGTATCGCAGAAATTCTGATTCTGGTGTCAACACCAACTTGGTCTTATCATCAAATATTTCTACATATGCTTCCATCGTTCTGACAAATTCGTAGAAATCCGGATCGCTCTGATAAGCCCGTGCATAAATCTTGATTGCCTGGGCTTCTCCATCACCACGGACAGTTTGAGCTGCTTTATACGCATCAGCCAGGATGATCTCACGATCCTTATCAGTCTCAGCGCGAATCTTGACTGCCTCTTCCTTACCTTCTGACCTGTATTGCTTAGCCATACGCTCCCGCTCAGCTTTCATTCGATCAAAAACGGCCTGCTCGTTCTCTCTAGGAAGGTCAGCTCTTTTGATTCGTACATCAACAATCTCGATTCCATAATCCCTAGCTGTGAATGATGCGTTTTCGGTCACCTTGAACATGAGAGAATCACGCATGGTGGAAACGATCTCATGCATGAGATGTGTTCCTAACTGCACGCGTAAGCTGGAATATATAATATCATCAAGACGTGACTGAGCCAGAGACTGAGTCCGCATAGTCTGCATAAATTTCAATGGATCAGTTATTCTCCACTGAGCATAATTGTCCAGAGTCAGGTTTTTCTTATCCTGGGTAAGAATTGTATTTGGGGCACTATCATACTCCAGGAGACGTTTCTCGAAAACAGTTGCTGACTGGATGAATGGGATCTTGAAATTCAGACCAGGTTCAGTAATGTTTCTGACAGGTTTACCCAACTGAACAATTACTATCTGTTCGGTTTCATCTACGATCATAACTCCACCGTAGATAAACATGAGTGCTAGAAAGGCAACAATAACGCCAACTATATTTCTCATTTGGCGCCTCCCTTCACTTTTTCAAGGCTCAGGACATTTACCAATCCTCCGGCATCCTTTCCGTCAACAATGTATTTATCCATCTTGGGCATGATCTGTTCCATGGTTTCGATATACATTCGTGTACGGGTTACATCTTTGGCCTGTCTATAGGCATTGAGCATCTGAGTAAATCGAGATGCATCACCCTCCGCTTCCTTGACTCTCTTCTGCTTGTACGCTTCAGCTTCCTGAAAAGCCTGGGCTGCCTCTCCGCGAGCCTTAGGTATTATTTCATTTTGATAACCCAGGGCAACATTGACCAGTCTCTCCCTTTCTTCCTTAGCTGATTGAACATCCTTGAATGCTGCATCCACTTGCTGTGGAGGTGTCACATCCTGGAGTTTAATTTCAGAAACAAATATCCCGGCTTCGTAACTATCCAGTATTTTTTGTAATAAGATCTTAGTCTGTGCTTCGATCATGGCTTTTCCTGTAGTCAAAGTCTGATCAATAGGTTGAGATCCAACTACCTGACGGATGGCAGCTTCTGAAGCATGGGAAACGGCTCGTTTGGGGTCTGCGACACGGAATAAAAAATTCCCAGCGTCTTTGATCTTGTACTGAACCACAAGATCCACACTTACAATATTTTCATCACCTGTCAGCATAAGTGCCTCAGTAGGAACTTTCCTATACTGGGCAGAACCGGAGTTCCCACCTGCTCTAAGGGTTCTGAATCCTAACTCTAGACGTCTGACTTCCTCAACATTCACAAGGTCAACAGTCTGTATAGGCCAGGGAAATTTAAATCTGAGACCAGGTTCAGTGATATCACTTAATTTTCCAAAGGTCCTCACCACACCATTTTCTTCTGGATTAACAACATAGAACGGTCCGGCAAAAATGATCCAGACCAGTAATAACAATAAAACAGGATAGATAATCGCTTTAACTCCAAAATCAGGAATCTCCACTTCACTATCTCCAATAATAATTCGCTTAGCAGCCATAGCTTCTCCTTATAATAGCCTAGGAATATAGGTCTCAGTTGAATCAATGTCATCTTAAACCGAAGCATTAGGACAAGTATTATATTCCTGCAATTCATCATAGGAATATTTTCAGCTAACAACTATTATCAATGCTTATGAATAGTAATTCAACACTGCTTAAAGAAATCATGGCATTTGTCCTGATAGCCACTGTAATGGGTACGGCAGCCCAATTTGTGCTCCCCAACGGAATAAGCTTGTTCACAAAGACAATGGTGATTGAATCTGACTCTGGTGATGTGGCCATAGCTGCGATTGCTATTGACCCAAACGGAAATGGAGACATTGCGAGCAATATTTCATTGAAAGATGCCTATCTTGCACACCAGAATGGTACTGCTTTGTTTCTAGATGCTCGTAGCCCTGACGAATATGAGGCAGGCCACATATTTGGGGCAGTGAATCTCCCAACCCATGCCTTTATGGATTCTCTCCCCTATTTGGAAAACCTGAGTCCTAACCGTTTGATTATTACCTATTGCGATGGTGCTGACTGTAACGCATCAATAGATCTAGCAGCTAACTTGAAATTGATGGACTTTCCAAAGGTTGCATATTTTTTCGGGGGCTGGCAGGAATGGATCGATGCCGGCTATCCAATTGCGGGAAATACTCATGAGTAGCCCGAATAAATTTTTATCAATCCTCTTCATGCTACTCAGAATTGGATTGGGAGCGCTATTTATCTATGCTAGCCTAGATAAAATTGCCAATCCGGGTCTGTTTGCTAAAGCGATTAGCAACTATCGACTCTTACCGCTTCCTCTCCTGCACATTACAGCCATTATATTGCCATGGCTCGAATTTATTACAGGACTGGCGCTTCTGAGTAACAGGTATCCTCGTTCTGCCAACTTGCTGATTGGTACCATGACCATTGTTTTCACTGTGGCCATTGTTTCAGCCATGGCAAGAGGCTTAGATTTTAATTGTGGATGTTTCAATGTGACAGATGTAGAGACAAATGTTGGACTCCTGAAGGTAGTCCAAAACCTGGGGATTATTCTTGTGTCTATTCTTTTGGAATATCAATCCAGGAAGGATGTCCCGCCAGGCGAAACTCAACCCGGACTTTAATCAGGTATTCAGTGATTCTTGTTTAATCTCTTCTGGAACAACTGCCAATAGCTCAGGATTTTCAAGATATCTCTTAACGTGGTGGGCTAGCATACCACCATGGTATCCATCCATAATACGATGATCAAAAGTACCTGTGAGAGTTAGGATCTTACGGATGACGATTTCACCATTGATGACCACAGGTTTTTCTTCCTCCTTACCCATAATGATAACAGCGGGTAATTTTGAGCCCGGGAATAAAGCCGCCATACCCATATTTAATCCGTGTGAACCAATATTTGAGAGAAGAATTGAGCCGAAGGCGTTATGTCCAAGGCCCAATGATTTGATTTGTAAGCCCAGAGTGTTTGTGATAAACCTGAAGAGTAAGAATGCCATACGCCGAAATGGCCATGGAATTTTTGCTAAGAATGCCTTATTCTCCATGGTATCATTATCAGAACCACCCCGAGCTTTTGCGACCCTATTACGAATCTCATCCCCAATTTCAAACACTGTTTTTTTGTGAGCATCATACACTTTGACACTGGACATCTCTTTACCACCATGCATGTTTACAGCGACAGTGACAATGACTTCGTCACGCAGGATAACTTGTCCACGTTTAACGAATGCATTCATCTCGGGGATATCCCAGCCAATAGTTCTTCCAATCGCACTAGTTACCATATGGGTCATGGTAATTCGACGACCTTCACTACGATGTTTTTTGATCATCTCCCAGGCATCTGTCACATCAATCTCAGACACACCATAGACTTTACCCTCGTTAGGTGCTCCATAGACAGCTGTCGATATGATACGCCAGGGGCTGTTCTTTTGTTTTCTCATAGCTGCAAAGTTAAATTGATATATTTAACAACCTATTCAAAATACAAGTAATTGAAAAAGCTATTGAAACAGCTGTTAAATTGTTTTGTCAGGGGTATGTACAAAACTATATTGCCTCGCTTTTTTGATGGTTGTCCGGCTCTGCTTTCAACATTGACGATACGGATGATCGCCTGGAAACAGGATTAGGAAGAGAGTTACTCGTAATTCACAATTCCTAATTCGTAATTATTACAAGGGCTGCGTAGCTCAGTTGGTAGAGCAGTTGACTTTTAATCAATTGGTCGTAGGTTCGATCCCTACCGCAGTCACAACTCCTTATAAAATATGCTTTAGGATAATGCTTGAGTATTAACATGTAAAACTTGCCCTAATGGGGTGCCCTGTTTACTTTACCTGAGATTTAATTGAGGCAGTCCAGGGGGATTGATGGTTACAGAAATTGATAGCGACATTCTTTGTCCAAAATGCAAATCAGAATACACACAGATGATTCACCGTCGAAAAGTTGTGAAAATGTTCACTCGCAAGAAAAGGTTCGTCTGTCTAGAGTGTAAAAGACTTTTCTACAAGGAACTTTCCAATGATCAGGCAAAAGCGCAATCTCAGTTGACAAGACTCATCTGCTGAGTAATCGACTCAAGGATCCTACACCTAAACCTTAAAGTCCTCAAACACCATATTTGAATAGCGCGTCTATCTTGGTAAATCCCAAGAAGTTCCACGAGAAGTTGCTTTGAATATTATAGCCAGATACTTAATTTGACCAATTGTATAGCTAATTATTGATCCGTATAATGATATGGATTATTGTGCTAAATATGTATTCTCTACCACAAAGGGGTTTTTGATGCGTAAATACCTTGTCCTGTCAATACTACTTATGATAATTATGATATTTGCTTGTGAGAATTACGATAACACGCCCCCTGAAGTGTCTATTGATTCACCGGTGGATTTTGCGCCGGTTTTTGATATTACTTTAGTTGAAATAACCGCTACTGATGATGAAGCAATGAGTCATGTTGAACTTTTTGTCGATGGTGCATCAACAGGGCTTGCAGATTCCACGCTCCCCTATATCATTGAGTGGGATACCTACCAATACGAAAATAGATCTAACCACATTCTGGTGGTACGTGCATACGACCTTAGCGAAAACCAAAACCATACCGATAGCGAGTCAATTAGAGTCCTTGTAGACAACACTAACTTTTATCCAGAATCCATTGATCAAATTGTCACAGTTTATGAGAACAATGGATTCACACTGACCTGGGACCAATCAAATGATGAAGATTTTCACTCTTACAGTTTAGAAAAATTTGCTAATTCTCTATTGGATACCTCTACCATAGTTTTTGAAAGTTTTGACATCGAAACCCATACTTATCGCGATACACTCATCGATCCTCTGGTCGAATATTTTTACGTGGTGATAGTTACTGACTCATCCGGTCTTTCAACCCGTGGGCGACACAATCAATCACCTTCCCCTATCCAATACATCCCAAGTGGAGTATATGGAACAACATCTGAGAATTCCATCGTATTACGTTGGAATGATAACACACCTTTTGAAAGTGGTTTCAAAATTGAACGTGATGATGGGGTCGGTTTTAAACCTATCGCTGAAGTTGATGCAGATATAACTGGCTATACGGATGACAGTCTGGAATACGATATTCAATATAGATATCGTATAGCAGCCTACACTGAAACGAACCAAACAGATTACAGTGATATTGCCAGTGTTTCCTCGCCTCTCAAATTTAGCCCTTCTGATCTGGCTGCCATTGCTTCGGATACCAGTATTGTCCTCACCTGGCGTGATAATTCTCTTTTTGAAGCAGGTTTCAGGCTTGAACGAAGTGAAGGAACAGGATTTACTCAAATAGCCGAGCTTGGATCTGGTATCACCACCTTCTCAGATTTTGATATCGATGAAGACACATATTATACCTATCGTGTTGCAGCTTTTACCGCAAGCAGTCAATCAGACTATAGCTTCAGTATATCGCTCTATTCTCCTCTTTCGTTTGCTCCGACATCATTGAGCTACTCAACAACTGAAACGAGCATTGTGTTACGTTGGAATGATAATAGTATCATTGAGGATGGTTTTAGACTTGAGCGCGATGAAGGTCTGGGTTTTGAGCAAATTGCAGAATTAGCCGCAAATACCACTGGCTATACTGATACAAACCTGGTATATGATGTGACCTATCGATATCAGATCGCAGCATTCACAACAGCAAAGCAATCTAATTTTAGCAATATCTTGCTAGTGAGTTCACCGCTTCAGTTTGCACCGTCAAATCTTTCAGCCACTGGAGGAGATACCACGGTTACGCTTGAATGGAAGGATAACTCCGGTTTTGAAGAGGGTTTTATTGTTGAACGGAGAACTGATGCAGGCTTCGTAGAGATAGCCAAGATTGCTGCCAATATTACAAGTTTTGTTGACAGTGATTTGACAGAGGATGAATTTTATTCTTATCGAGTTGCAGCATATACTGCTACAAGTCAATCTAACTATAGTTCACTTGTTTCTATTTTCTCGCCCATAGAATTCGCTCCTACCTCACTCAGTGCCTTAGCAACTGATACTAGTATTGTTTTGCGCTGGGCTGACAACAGTATCTTTGAAGATGGTTTCAGAATAGAACGTGATGCTGGAATTGGATTTGAAGAAATAGCTGAAGTTGGGACAGATACAACGGCCTATACTGACTATGACCTGATATACGGATTACAATATCGTTATAGGGTGAGGGCATACACAGCATCAAGCGTTTCTGAATATACATTTTCTATTGCAGTCAACTCTCCCTTGGAGTACGCACCATCAGGTCTTAATGCAGTTGTTGGAGATACAACCATTCTGTTACTCTGGGCAGACAATTGTACTTTTGAGGACGGTTTCAGTATTGAAAGAGATGCAGGAATTGGGTTTGAAGAAATAGCAGAATTAGGCCCAAATATGAGCAGCTATTCGGACAACGATCTTGAGGAAGGCGCTTTATACAAATATCGTATAGCTGCGTTTACCACAAGTAGTCAATCTGACTTTAGCTCAACTGTTTCTGTAAGCTCTCCACTTGTTTTTGCACCTACAAATCTGGTTGGCACTTTAAGTAATAATAGCATTGTTCTCGAGTGGGATGATGACTGTATTTTTGAAGATGGATTTACAATTGAACGTGATGCTGGATCTGGTTTTACCCAGATTGCTACAGTAGGATCAGATATTACCACCTATACTGATAGTTATTTGAACTACAACACTGAATACAGCTATAGAGTCGCTGCTTTCGATGGTAGTGATCAATCAAATTATACTGATGTCATTTCTGAAATAATTTCCTACGCCAATCTGGAGTGGGTCACTGTCACAGGCGGCGATTACACTTTCGGAGAAACAGACGTAGTGAGATCTGAGCTTGGTGCCGATTTTGAGATTATGAAATATGAGGTCACCAATGCTCAGTATGTCACATTCCTCGAAGAAATGATGGCGACAAATGATCTCATTGTAACGGTAGACTCTATTAATGGTGCCTATCCGGGTGATGGCAACTGGCCAGCGGCCAACGATTACCTTTACTACGACTTTACTCAACAGGATGGTCGGATTGACTGGAATGAGTCATACTTCACCATTGCAGCAGGGTATGAAAATCACCCAGTTGTGGCTGTGACCTGGTTTGGTGCTTCCGCCTTTGCCACCCATTATGGATGGGATCTGCCAACAGAATTTCAATGGGAAAAAGCAGCTCGAGGGAATACTGGAAATGATTATCCCTGGGGTGACAATGGCCCCACATGCGATCTAGCAAATTATTCATCCTGTAATGATGGAACAATCCCTGTTGGTCAAACATCAGGTATTAGCCCATTTGGTGCCTATGACATGATCGGAAATGCTTGGGAATGGACCAAGAGTTATGATACCATCAATTTCGATGGTACCGAAGATAACCACACTATTCGTGGTGGAAGCTGGTCGTTTTATACGGATAACCTAAAAGCTTGGAATTGGCTCCCTGCAAGTCCAAAATATAGCTATTATCTTATTGGATTTCGCTGCGTCAGATAACTCTTTAACCATCGTTAAAATAAAAAAGGGCTGGATTAATCCAGCCCTTTTTTATTCAAAGTAATATGTCCGCTCTAATTATCGCTGGACGTCAGGTATCGGGTTCGGTTTACAATACCAGAGTAAGCTAATCCTAGATTTTTTGCCAGTAGTTTTTTGTTGTAATTGTTCAGTTTATAGTGATAAGCCAACATATCCTTTTCAAAACGATCATTGATCTCAACCCAGGTTTTTTCACGATGTAAGCGTGAGTATTGCTGCAATCCCTCGATATAGTTTTCAGCCGGAATATCCACATTACTTTTCCGAAAATTGGGAAAAGGAATACCACGGGTTCTAAGTCGCTCTGTGGCAGAGTAAAAGGAGGATGCCGGAAAATCCAGTGCTTCCAGTGTTTTATTCCCCACACCAGAATTCATGTAATGGTAGAGGAAAAGATTGTAGTGGAAAAGGTCTTTGATCTTAACCCAGTCCAAATCGGTTGAAAAGGCGAAGAGATCTTCGTTGGCTGCTTCACCCAGATCCCCGGGGAAATGTTCCTCAAGAAAAATTACATATTTTTGCAGTACTTTTTCTCTCTCACCCGTCACAGGCACTTTACTTTTGACTAACTCTATCACAGCACCATAAGCCTGTTGGAAATAAAAATACGCCTTTGTGATATCTGAGGCATGCCGATGATATAATTCACCAAGCAGTGCGCTTGACGTGGCTAGTTCAGACTTTATAGCGAATCTTTGACTGATCTCCATACTTGCCGTGGCCAACTCAATAGCTTTATCATATTTACCGGCATTATGATATAAACTTGAAAGCTCACTCAAAAGTAGAGTTTTGAAATAGCTACTTTCAACAGTTTTTAGAAGCGTCTCGTAATAGATGATCAATTCTGGCTCGCGGTCCTGTCCCTTGAGCAAATGTCCCTTTGTCAGATCAATATTCCATCGAAGGTACTGGTAACCCGATGTGGCAGCCAGCTCATGTGCTTGATCCAGGTGGTTGGTTGCCTCAGTTAATTCGCCCAGAGCGATGTATTTCCTGGCGATTTCAAAATGAGCCTCTGTTTCCATGACCGTCATTTCATAATTATTAAAGTATGCAATGCTTTGAAGCCACTTCCGTAAGGCTGATTTCTTAAGAGATTCATCTTCTCTAACCATACGCTTGAATACGATCATCTGCTTCAATTTATTTGATCTAACTGAGTTGCGAGCTTTCTCCAAATATAGGGCAGAACCTGTTAGGTCACCGCTCAGTTCTAGATATTCTGCATACTCATAGTAAAAGTATGACAAGGCACTTTCCTGCTGAGTCCCCTTATTGAGGACATTAATTTTTGCCAGTACTTGGCTAAACAATTCATCTGCATATTGATAATTTCCTTCGCGGCCAGCAATCTTGGCGAAAGTGATCTTCATAAGGGCTTCGAGCATTTTGTTTCTTCGCTCGGATACCTTGACCTGATCAAGTAGAGAGGTCACCTTATCCTCGCTTAGCAGGCCAACCTGAACCAGCATGCCATAGCATTCTGCAGCGTGAAATTTCTCCACAAAACCAGTTGTATCTTGTGTTTTATTTAGCTCATTGCTCATAAAATGTTGTCTAGTTGTCATCTTACCCCATCCCCTCTAGGTTTTGCGAAGAAATTAACAAAAGACCTGTCCTTCAGACTTTCCTAACTGTGGCATCTCTCACCGCGAATGAGTAGCGTAGGTCTCTTATGAGTCGGTGTATCGAAAGATAAGTCTTGGCGGCACAAAAACCTAACTTTATGATGTTTATTCACAAAATTTCAACCCAAAATAGGCATTTTATCTATATTTCAATAGAATATATAAAAATATTTCATATCCGATAAACACCCCGCCCAAACACTGTTTGGGCGGGGTGCATGATTTACCAAATTGCGATACGTTCCGCTGTTTCAGTATAAAGTTCATCTTCCGGTACGATTGAAAAAGAATCATACCAGGCCTGGGTATTCACGATAGGTCCGCGGACTCGAAACTGTCGTGGGGAGTGAGGATCTGTTTGGACTTGCTGCAGAGCTGCAGCTTCTCTTGACGACCCTCTCCAAATTTGAGCAAACGAAAGGAAGAAACGTTGATCCTGGGTAAAACCAGCTATTTCCTTAGGTTCATGATTAGTCTTAAGGGCTTTATGCATAGCATCATGAGCTATGATGACACCGCCAAGGTCGGCAATGTTTTCGCCCAGGGTTAATTCCCCATTTACGTGAACTGAGTCTGTAATGTAGAATTGATTGAACTGCTTAACCACTTTTTGGGCTCTCTTCTCAAACCGTTTTGCATCTTCGTCAGTCCACCAATCTTCCATGTTACCCTTTGCATCGAATTTCCGACCCTGGTCATCAAATCCATGGGTCATCTCATGACCTATTACAACACCGATAGCCCCGTAATTCACAGCTTCATCTCCATCTGGAAAGAAAAAGGGTGGTTGAAGAATTCCCGCTGGAAAAACAATCTCATTCAGAGAGGGGCTATAGTATGCATTCACGGTTTGTGGACTCATAAACCATTCATCCCTGTCAACAGGTTTCCCAATCTTGGCAATATCCTTTTGAAAATGAAAATTCCGGGCGGCCTGAAGATTGTCAGCATAGCTGCCTGCCTTAATATCCATGGTACTGTAATCAGTCCACTTATCCGGATAGCCAACTTTGACCTTAATAGAGGCTAATTTTACTTGGGCCTTCTCCTTAGTAACATCACTCATCCAATCCAAATCTTCAATCCGCTCAGCATAGGCAACTCGTAAGTTTTCAACCAACTCCACCATGCGTGCTTTTGAGCTAGGAGGAAAGTGTTTAGCCACATAGGCCTTACCTATTGCTTCTCCAATAGATCCATTCATAGCACCCAGGACAATTCGCCATCTGGGCTGCATCTTTTCTGTACCATTGAGAGCGGTTCCGTAAAATGCAAAACTGGCGTCACGATAGGCTTGGGGGAGTCCGCCCATTTTGCCACGAACCAGATTCCAACGTAGGTAGGTCTTCCATTCTTCTAGAGATGTTGATTCTTTAATATCAGAGAGTGCCTTAAAATAATCAGTTTGACGCACGTTAACGCGACCAGGACTGGGGACACCTAGCTCAGTAAAATAGGCCTGAAAATTCAATGTTTCCGAATGATCATCAAGCTCTTTTAAAGTCATAGGGTTGTATCCTTTTTCAGGATCACGCCTCTCAACCCGAGTCATTGAATTCTCAGCGAGTTGGGTTTCGACTTTCATGATAGTCTCGATTTGCTTTGAGATCTGTGCTTCAGAATCCCCCAACAAGGTGAATATAGTGGTTATAAACTTTTTGTATTCATCTCGCAGCATCACAGAACGTTCATCATCATCCAAGTACTGATCACGATCTGACATACCGAGACCACTCTGAGTAAGGTTTGCGATAACTTCCTCACTTCGCTTTTCGTCTTGATCTGCGTAGATGGCAAATAAGGGATTGCTGGAGGTTTTGTGCATATAAGCCACTAATTTCATGAGGTCATCTTTTGACTTTAGTCCCTCAATTTTCTCGAGACCTGTATCCAAAGAGCTAGTTTCTGCAGCATCAATGGCAACAGAGTCCATTCCGGAGCTATAGAAATCGGCTATTTTACGCTCAACACTTCCTGCTTCAGCTTTAGCTAAACTGGGGTCAGTCACAACTGCTTTAACCTGATCATTGTTTCTCAACCAAACTTCATGACCAGCACCATATTGTCCAAATTCTTCTGGAATGGGATTAGCATCGATCCAACCGCCATTTGCGTAGCGATAAAAGTCTTCTCCTGGAGGTGTCTTAGGATCCATGTTCACATGCTGGATGGCATCATTTTCCTGATTGTCTACAGCTGGTTTCACATTCTGTTGGCTACAGCCCATCAGGATCAGAATGCTTACTGTCAAGACTGAGGATAATCTCATTTTCATTATATTTCCTTTCAATTGTATCTTATAAAACTCATATAAATGTCTGTTCTAACAATATATATCTCTATCGTACATCTAAACGAAATTTCGCTAAGAGGCCACACCTTTATGCGAGTGGTTCTATAGACCTAAGTAGGTTACTTATATACGCTTGTTCATCCATTCCAGTCATAGCTTTGGTTATTTCCATGAAGTCACTCCAATCAGCCTTCATCCTTTTTCCTGCGTTCTTTCCACTTATATTCCTTCCTTGTATAAGTTTATAAATAGCCACTAAAAATGTTAAATATATAGGTCTGCAGATGTCAGAAAATACACTTACCACCATTGAAGAATTAGAAACTGTTTTCAGTACAGACGAAGGTACTGTCAAGGCGGTGGACAAAGTCAGTTTTAGTCTGGAAAAAGGAAGAACAGTAGGTGTTGTAGGCGAATCTGGATCTGGAAAATCTGTAACCTCCTTATCATTAATGCGGCTTATCCCCAACCCTCCCGGTCGAATTGTCGGAGGGCGACTCATGTATCATTCCCGGACCAAAGGTCTGGTGGACCTTACTCAAGTCCCTGAGAATGAGATGCGTGAATTCCGGGGAAATGAAATTGCCATGATTTTTCAAGAACCCATGACTTCACTGAATCCTGTGTTCACTTGTGGGGATCAGGTTATGGAAGCTTTGATTCTACATCAAAAGATGTCCAAGTCTCAGGCGAGAGCCCGGACACTTGAGCTTTTCAACGAGGTTGAATTACCACGAGCTGAGAGCATTATCGATTCTTATCCTCATCAACTCTCAGGTGGACAAAAACAACGCGTTATGATCGCAATGGCCATGTCCTGCAATCCCAGGATACTTATTGCAGACGAACCCACAACTGCACTTGACGTGACCGTACAAGCCACAATCCTGGATTTGATGCGAAAGCTGAGAGATACCCACGATATGGGGATTATCTTTATTACTCATGATCTTGGGGTTATTGCTGAAATTGCAGATGATGTGGTAGTCATGTACAAGGGTAAAGTAGTTGAGCAGGGATCAGTTTGGGACATATTCTCTGATCCGCAGCACCCTTACACTAAGGGACTCCTGGCCTGTCGTCCTCCTTTGGATCACCGTCTGAAACTGCTGCCAACAATTAGTGACTTTATGGATGAGAATGACCAAGGAGAGATGATTGAATTAAAACGATCAGTTGATGAAACAATCCATGATCTGGTGATCTCACCTAAAGAAACTGCCAAACGACATAAAGAACTATATGCCCAGGAGCCTGTCCTTACTGTTGAGGGCTTAAAGACTTATTTTCCAATTCGTGAAGGTCTATTCAGCAAGGTTGTAGACCATGTGAAGGCCGTTGACGATGTTAGCTTTGATGTCTATCCTGGCGAAACGCTGGGACTGGTTGGCGAATCAGGCTGTGGAAAAACCACATTAGGTCGAACTATTTTGAGGCTGATTGAACCAACAGCTGGAAAAATTATTTATGATGGTCAAGATATCACCCATATCAGTGGCGACGAATTGCGAAACATGCATAGACGGATTCAAATTATCTTTCAAGACCCCTACTCTTCTCTCAATCCACGTATAACAATTGGCTCAGCTATAATGGAGCCCATGCAAGTTCATGGATTACATGCAGATGATACAGAAAGACGTAAAAAAGTAGATGAATTGCTTGAAAGAGTAAATCTTGATCCAGCCCACTATAACCGTTACCCTCATGAATTCTCTGGTGGTCAACGACAGAGGATCTGTATTGCCCGTGCATTGGCAGTGCAACCTGAGTTTATCATTTGTGATGAATCTGTCTCCGCACTCGATGTTTCAGTGCAGGCTCAAGTGTTAAATTTACTGAATGAGCTCAGGGATGAATTTGGGCTAACCTACATATTCATTTCACATGATCTATCCGTCGTCAAGTTCATGTCTGACCGCATGGTGGTGATGAATGAAGGTAAGATTGAAGAAATGGGTGACGCAGATAAGGTCTATCAGGACCCTCAAACTGACTATACAAAGCGCCTGATTTCGGCAATTCCTCGAGGTGATTTAAAAGACATCAAGAAATCGCATGAAGCGAGAAACTCGGCTTAACGCTATCTAAACAAACCCCTTATTCATACTAGGGCGGGTTTTGTTTAGGAAAATGTTTGCTTTACGGCTGTTCGGGCGGATCGCAATCCGCCCTTAGGACAGGTAAGTTTTTATTTTTTCTTCGATGTTTCTTTTAGTTGCTCTTCCATCTCATCAATAATTTTATCAATAGCATCATCTCGAGCTTCTTGGGTAGCCTCATCAATATCCTCAATGACAGCTTTACCCTTTTCAAGTGCTGTTGATGCATCCACGCCTGTCACGTATAGGTACCCTCCATAAACCACAAACAGAAACACAAAAAACATGGCTATTTTAAAGAGCTTTTTCAGTAAGAATAGAAAGAAAAAAAGACCAATCCCAGCTGCAATAACGATGTTCATCGGATTGCTTAACAATTTCTCTAGAATAGGCTCAATAACATCTTCCATAATATCCCCTTTTTAAGCTGGTACGCTAGACCAGCCCTCTCCTGTTATTAATAATAGAATTAGCTGACCCTAAGCTCATCCTTTGTGAATCAATTTTATAAAAAGTGTATTTTAACCCTTCTGCAAACGCATAGGCATTAATTTCATTTTGCACTCTGCACAATTACCGGGTTGATCATGTCGAACGTGGCTATGTATTTCCATGGGACACCCATAATACTCCGCTTTGTCTTCTGAGGTAATAACACCTGCAACCAGAGTCATATTGCACTCAGGACATGAGCCTGGCTCTTTGCTGTGGATATGTTTATGCGATTCCATGGGGCAAGTGTAATAGATTAGTTTTTCAGCACTTGCCTCTGCTTTAGCTTCTTGCATGTGTTTATGACCCTCGTGCTCGTCAGCTTGAGCCTTTTTATCACTTCCACAACCAATCAAAAGTGCTGAAAACAGGATCCCTAACATTAAATACTTCATTTCTTATTTCCTTTATTTATTTAATTAAAAATTAGAACTTACATCATCTTACAATCAATTCCATCCAGTACAATATGTATCAACAATCCAATAGCAACAATACGTGTCCTTTGTGGATACAGCATAATAATATAGGCACCGATTGCCCACACTGTGTGTAATGGATGAAAGCCGATACTACATCGGCTTGGATCATAGATCGGATCAGCTAAAAGATGATCCAGATCAATCACCATGGTTGAGACCAAAATAACCCAGTAATAACCCCATACCCGTGGAAGCTTTAGCCACTTTACCAAACCAGGGGCAACAAAAGCTGGGACAGCAAAATGGGCTATTATGTGTAACCAAGCCTGCATCAGCTGGAGAACAGACTCCCAAGGATTCCCTTTTTAGGGGAACCAACTTCTGGCTCATATCCACTATTACGGATAAGCTCAGCTGCTTCCTCTGTTGTCAGATCACCTTCAACGGTCACCTTTTTCTTCGATAATTTGATATCAACCGTCTCGACTCTAGTATCTGCTTCAAGACCTTGTCGAATCGTTGATACGCATCCGTTACAGGTCATATTATTCACAGTAAATACATGTTTATTCATTTATCTATATTCCCTTCATCCTATCTAAATTTTTCCAAACCACATTAACACGCCGATGACAATAAAACTACCGCCAGCAACTCTAGCGATCGCTTCTGCAGGAATCCTGGTTTGCACCCAATCTCCTATCAACACTGCAATGCCAGTTAATACAGCAAAGGCGAGCATGGAACCAAAAAAGACAGACCAAGCTGAGTATCCTCGACCGGTCATGGCCAGAATGGCCAATTGCGTTTTATCTCCCAATTCGGCTATAAATATTGCTGCAAATGCTAACCAGGCGACTTTCATATATCCAATTCCTCATTATGAAATATCATCAACTTTTTACCTTTAGTCGACGTTCGGCTACGATAACATATATGATTGGCACTACAAATGTATTCATAATGGCAAAGAGCATTCCACCAAATGATGGAATAGCCATGGGTACCATAACATCTGCACCTCTCCCTGTGGATGTTAATACAGGAATCAGGGCTAACAGAGTAGTGGCAGTTGTCAGCATGGCAGGCCTAATACGTCTTTTCCCAGCTAGGACCGCTGCAGCCCGAATCTCAGCCCTGGTAGTTGGTTTCATCTCTTTAAATTGCTGATCCAGGTAAGTAGAGATCAGTACACCATCATCAGTAGCAATACCAAATAGAGCCAGAAACCCAACCCAGACAGCAACACTCAAATTGATCTCATGAATCTGAAATACCTCTCGAAAGTGTAGGCTCCCAATGGAGAAATCCATGAACCAGGGCTGACCATACAACCAAAGCAGGGTAAATCCACCCGCCCAAGCTACAAAAATGCCTGAGAAAACTATCAGGGTCGTTGAGGCACGCTTAAACTGCATGTAAAGGATCACAAAAATGGACATTAACGCCAGAGGCAGGACGATTCGCATCCGTTTGGTAGCTCGTACTTGATTCTCATATGAACCCGTAAAATCATAACTCACTCCCTCAGGAACTTTCAGTTGCCCGGACTCGATCATTGTTTCCAAATAGCCTCTGGCCTGCTCAACAACATCCACCTCTGCGTAGCCGTCCAGCTTGTCAAAAAGGACATAGGACAATAAGAAGGTGTTCTCACTCTTAATGACTTGAGGACCACGTGTAAACTGGATGGTAGCCAACTGTCCCAGAGGTATCTGAGCCCCTGAACGGGTCGGAACCAGAATCGATTCAAAACTCTCATCATCATCCCGGAATTCTCGCATATAGCGAACACGAATGGGATAACGTTCACGACCTTCAACAGTTGTTCCCACTTGTTTGCCGCCAATCGCCACAGCAATGATCTGTTGAACGTTCTTGATGGAAAGACCATAGCGAGCCAAAGCATCTCTGTGGATATCGATCTCAAGATAGGGCTTTCCAATAATCCGGTCTGCGAAAACAGCACTGGCTTTGACAGATGGTACCTCTTTCAGGAGACGCTCAAGGTCCAAACCAAAAGCTTCCATGCTTTCCATATCTGAGCCTTGAACCCGGATTCCCATGGGTGCCCGCATACCACTCTGCAGCATCACGATGCGTGCGGCAATGGGCTGTAATTTTGGAGCGGATGTGGTTCCCGGTAGCTGAGCAGCCAGAATCAGTTCATCCCAGATATCCTGGTTGTTCCGGATATGAGGACGCCACTGACGATAAGGTACTCCTCCTTCATCAAGAATTAACCCACCTTGTTGGTCGCGTTCAAACTCGCCATGAGCATCAACCATATATCGAAGAACATTTCCAGTTTGATCCTGTTTGTATTCTGATTTATAAGTGATGATCGATTCTATCATCGACAGTGGTGCAGGATCCAGGGGTGTTTCTGCACGCCCGATTTTGCCCACGACTTCCTCTACTTCAGGAACCGAATTGAGGGCTTGATCCAGGGTTGAGAGAACATCTAAAGACTCCTCCATCCCAGCGTGAGGCATTGTTGTTGGCATGTAAAGGAATGACCCTTCATCCAAAGGAGGCATGAACTCCCGCCCTAAACCTGGAAAAGTATGAACTAGCTTTTGGTAAGGTCTTGTCTGTTTCATAAAATCTGGAGACCAGGCAAAGATCGTATCAAACCCAAGCCAGGCATTAAGCCCGAAGATTAGGAGCATTGACGGTAAAAAAAGTGCGTAGCCACGGTTATCCAGCATCCAGGTCAAAACCTTTGGATATATCCATGTAAAACTCTGGATCGACCAGAGGATGAAGCCCACCAGGATTGCCACAAACAAAAAGTTCGAGAACATGCTATATTCGTAACCCAAGGGTACCCAGGTTAGCGATAACAATACGATCACATCCAGAACCAATAAATAATTCAGGGTCTTAGTGTGATACAGCCAGGGATATTCTTTGAGCCAGGGTTTTAAAAGTTGAAGCACAGCTATCAAACCCAAGATTAAACCAACAATAAAATTGAAGGATATCCCTACCCAGATAGAGGCTCCTAACAACAACAAATAGGAGCTGTAACTGGTCCATTTCTTTCGAGACTTTCCTGAGAACATATAGCTGGCAACCATGGGTAGGACGAGAATAGCCAGCACCACTGATGAGATCAGAGCGAAAGTTTTTGTGTAGGCCAAAGGTTTAAAGAGCTTGCCCTCAGCCCCTTCCATGGTGAAAACTGGTAAAAAACTGATCACAGTAGTAGAAACAGCTGTGAGAATTGCCGGTCCCACTTCCCGAGCTCCTTCAAGAATTTTGGAAGTGATACTATCTGAGCTATCATTGTTCTCCAGTTTCTTGAGGATATTCTCGGTCATGATGATACCCATATCCACAATGGTTCCAATGGCGATGGCAATTCCTGACAAGGCCACGATGTTGGCATCCACATGGAATAATTTCATGCCGATAAAAGTGACCAATACAGCTGCCGGCATCATCATGCTGATCAATATTGAAGCACGTAAATGCATGAGCAGAATAAGAATGACAATCAGGGTGATGATTATCTCTTCACGGAGGGCGTGGTTCAAAGTACCCAGAGTCTCATAAATCAGACCGGATCGATCATAAAATGGGATGATCTCAACTTTGGAAGTACGACCATCAGCCAGAGTTTTACTGGGAAGACCAGGGGAGATTTCTAGGATCTTCTCTTTAACAGCATTGATCGTGGCCAGCGGGTTCTCTCCATAGCGGGTCACCACAACACCACCAACCACTTCAGCGCCGGCCTTGTCTAAGGCGCCCCGTCTTAGAGCAGGGCCAAAACTGACATGAGCCACATCTGCTATGGTTATGGGAGCATTATCTACAACTTTCAAGACGGTTACTTCAAGATCTGCCAGGCTTTTAACAAAACCAAGACCCCTGATCATATACTCAACCCGGTTTACTTCAACGGTTCTGGCTCCAACTTCATTATTGGCATCCTTGACTGCTTGAAAGACCTGGAGCAAGGATATATCATAGTGACGGAGCGCTTGGGGATTCACATCGATCTGGTATTCTTTGACATATCCACCAATAGATGCAACTTCAGCAACACCATTTGTAGCGGATAAACCATATTTTACATAGTAGTCCTGGATGGAGCGTAGTTCATGAAGATCCCACCCTCCAGTCACTTCTCCCTGTTCATCGCTACCTTCCAGAGTATACCAGAAGACCTGTCCCAGTGCTGTAGCATCTGGTCCCAGAGCAGGTTTTACTTCCTCAGGTAAGGTTCCTGACGGTAGAGCATTGAGCTTCTCAAGAATACGGCTCCTGGACCAATAGAAATCGACACCCTCATTGAAAATCACATAAATAGTGGAGAATCCGAACATGGAAAAGGATCGGACTGTCTTGACTTCTGGCGTACCCAAAAGTGCCACAGTTAAAGGATAAGTTACCTGATCCTCTATATCCTGGGGAGACCGTCCAGCCCACTTAGAAAAGACGATCTGCTGGTTTTCTCCGATATCTGGAATAGCATCCACAGGAACCGGTGAACGATCAATTCCAGGGATTTGCCAATCAAAGGGAGCTGTTAGTATTCCCCATATCATGAGAGATACGAAAAGAATCAGTGTGATCAGTCGGTTTTCCAGAGGTAAACCAATCAAACGATCCAACATGCTAGGTTTTTGTTTAGTTCCCATGATCATGACCCATTGGAGCAGCACCGGTCGGTTTATCGCCACTCATCATACTCTGTTTACCGGCAATCTGCATGGCACTATCAATCTTGAAATTACCATTTGAGACAACCAGTTCTCCATGAGATAAACCGCTTAACACGATGTACTCACTTCCAACTCTTGGTCCTAAGACAATCTCTCTTAGCTGAAATTGATTCACCTCTAATGTTTCAATATTGACATAGACTAGAGCCCGTTTACCTGTTTTCAATACTGCAGAAGCAGGGATGAGCATCGCGTTGGAAGCTGTAGCGAAACTGCCACCAATTTCCTCGAGGGGAACAAGATCCATTCCACACACTGAGCAATCGCCCGGATGGTCTTCAACTACCTCAGGGTGCATAGAGCAAGCCCATTGTCCAGTCATATCAGGAGTGACAACGTGTCCTTCTCCATTGAGAGTTACCATGATGGTAGCTTCTGCCAGCATGCCTGGCTTCAGGAGACCCTGCTTATTATCCAGAACAGCTCTCACCGTAACGCTTCGTTTTTGAGGATTCACCAATGGATCGATATAAGAGACGTGGGCTGTAAATGTCTTGCCAGGTAAACCCATTACGGAGAAACTGAGTTCCTGTCCGTACGCCAGCCACGGTAAATCTTTCTCATAGACTTCCAAAATCAGCCATACTTTTGACAGATCAGCAATAGAATAGATCTGCTCTCCTGTTTTGACATATTTGCCCTCGACAGCATTCTTGTGGGTCACAAATCCAGTAATGGGACTATTGATCTGCAGCACCGAACGCGCTTTACCCTGTTGTACGATTCCATTTATCTGGGCATTGCTTAGTCCCAGGAGCTTCGCCTTCTCACGGACTGCGTTATACGCAGACTTGGAGGATGATTGGCTTGTAGTTGATTGTTCGGTTTGGTTCATTCGAGCATAAGCCTGCAATAACTCGCTCTGGGTTGAGTAAAGTTCCGGACTATAGATCTCTAAAAGGTGATCACCCTTGTTTACTCGAATCCCAGTATAATCAACATACAGATGTTCTATTCGACCGGGGAACCAGGCTGATATATTTTTAACCCGGGTTTCATCATAGTCGATTTTTCCTGATAAGCGAATTTCACTCTGAGCTAAACCATGCCTAACAGGAGTAGTAGCGATCTTAGCTAGTTTCACAGCTGCGTCAGATAGTGTGATCTCACCGGTACCTTCAGAAGCTTCCGGTGTTGTCAGGGGAATTAGGTCCATAAAACAGATCGGGCACTGCCCCGGTTCATCCAGTTTGACTTGAGGATCCATTGAGCATGTCCAAACCGTACCATCAGCATGGTCTGAGTGATCATCCCTGGCCATCTCTGAGCCAGCTTCACCTGAGAACAAGAAGCTCCCCACTATCATTCCTAGAACAAGGATTGCTCCCATTTTTGCCCAAGTACTTGTTAAATAAGGCTGTAGTTTTCCCATATATTTATTTATAAATATTTTCATATTACTCACCCCTTAAATAGGTCAGAACTGATTGCTGGATGGCTGCAGAATGTTTGGCTTTTGCCAATTTCATTTCTAGATCCAGTAAATTTTGTCGAGCTTTGGTGAAGGTTTCAATATTAACACTTTGGCTGATATAGCTTTGTTCCATTACCTCTACTATTTCGTGTGCCTTCGGAAGCAGGTCATCCTCATAGAGGGTCATCTGCCTCAAATTTTCAGTTAACAATGAGTTTGCGTTCTCATACTCTTGTTTAAGAATAATCGTTTCTCTTGTTCTTAGAGCCTGAACACGTTTTTCTTGCCATTTCGAGGCTTCAACGGCTGATCGTTTGGCACCCCAGTTCCAAACGGGCAAGGCCAAACCTACAGAGAACACGAGAGGATCCTGGCCACTGTCAGCGATCTCGACCCCGCTAACTACTCTTGGATCAGTCAGGATATAGTCCAAACCTACTCGCAGATCAGGGATATAGTCAGCCCTGGTCTTTGCTCGTTGTGCTTGAGCTTCCTGAAGCAGATGATCAAGTTCTGTAAGTCTAGGGTGCGGGTTGGTAGGGCTATCACCAGAGATCATTGAAACCGAGAGCCTCTGAAGCCGTGGAATTGCTACGGGCGTATTTATCTCAAGGATTGCCCCCAAATCAATTCGAACACGATATTCTTTATCCTGGAGACCATGAAGCTGTTCTATGAGATCAAGCGTCTGAATTTGGGTATTAGCGTATTTTTGATGAGATGTTGAGGCACTCTTATATTGAGTTTGCAGAACTGCTTCCAAATCTGTAGCCAGTGCCAACTTTTGCTCAGTGATCCTTCTACTGGTCTGTAGATACAGCGCTTCTGCCCATAATACGCTAAGCTCTCGAATGAGATGCAGCTTAGTATTCTCCAGTGCTTCATAGGCTTGCTCAGCTCGCGCCCATTTTGCCTGCTTCTTGGCCTTCGTCTTAGAAAACCAGGGGATTGTCTGGCCCAGTGATACTTTGGTTCTCTGAGGTCCTTGAGCTGTTTCAACGGGCTCAATAAAATAGCCCAGTGATAGACTTGGGTCAGGAAGACCAATAATGGTACCAGCCTCTTCCCTTTTCATCTCCCATTCGGCATATTGAGCTTTAAGCTGGGAAGAATTTCTCAGAGCGACCCGAACCAGATCATTAAATTCATCAATTTGCCCAAGCTGCTCTACTGGATCTTGTTCGATTAAGTCTAGCCATTGTGCATTCTTCTCTCGTGATTCGTTCTGACCCGCAAAAACAAGCGAGGAGGTCAGTACATAGAGTACCAAGCAGCTATTTAACCAATATTTACTATTCGACTTTATTAACTGATACACATTAACATCTCCAAATCAGGAATTTTTAAATACAAACATGCTAGAGCAATCTGCCCTGCGTTCTATCCTAGATTTTGAAGAGGTTTAAATAAGGAGCGGTAAATTCCCCGGAGGGGCGGTTTCGTCGTGAAGCATAACAATTGGAACATCAACATGCTGTTCCATGTTTGACAATTCAGTCGAAACCGTTTGATTCAGCGCGACATCTAGCTGAACATTGGATTCAACCTTGATGAGCGGAGCAGAGACCAGTGGAATGAACATGCTCATATTACAGGATGTCATAGCCATCTCACAACCGCTGTACTCCTCTGTATCACAACAACTTACAGCTTGATCACAACAAGATGCCAGACAAACATCATGGGTGGGTATGAAGGGCAATACCTGCATAACAGCAAGAAGCATGAGTACAATAATGGCGGTATATTTCGTTTTTGGTCTCACAGGTAGTTAATATGGGGTAGGGGCTGTATGTTCCAACTTGTTTCTCAGTATGTGTCATAGAACGGACATTTGCGGAATGGGTCAAGGAATGAGCCAATCATAAACATTTGAGCCCGCTAGCTTGCTATTCCCGCCACCAGACCATTCTGTCCCAACTTCTTCCACTGCCCGAAAGTCCCCAATCCCAGCCCCGCCATGGTCATCTTGACAGCCGATAGCAATTTGAAATTGGGGTATCTCTATTTTACCGCCAAGTAGGTCTTAGGTAATAAGAGTGCTCATGAGTAGAAAAAAGCATATTAGGATGCTTGTATATTTTTTACTTAATAACTCCGAAACTCATAGGCAATAATGAGAGAGTACTGTCTGCGTTGAGCAGTAAGTCTCCGTAAATGACTTCCTCCATCCCCGCTGCTGAAAATTTGAAAGTATCACTGGAAAAATTAAAGAAATTCAGGAGTGGTCCGTGTTTATAAGCAATGATCTGTTTCTCATCATTGGCAAGAAAAATATCAAAGGGTGAATCATGGGTGATCCAGTTTTTCCTCAACGCAAGGACCTCCCCCATGGCTCGTTCCAAATCCCGGTCAGCTCTGGACCAATAGATCACACCGTCTTTATGGATATCCACTTGTTCCTTGGCGCCCACTTCCTGGCCAGCATAGATTAGTGGATTCCCCTTCATCAGGGCAACAAATGCCCAGGCAGTTTTGTTTAGCTTCGAATCTCCGATAAGAGCCCGTGATCTGGTCTTATCATGGTTCTCAGTAAATCGCATCCGAAGTGCGTTCTCTGGATAAGTGTATTGTTCAAAATCATAGGTTTTTTTAATCTCGCTAACACTGGCATTTCCCTGAGTGGTTTGGATTACTTTATCCCAAACATTCCATGAGTACGTCATATCATGACCATTCAGATGAAGATCTGGCTCAGCCCCTTCAGCCAGAAAAAAGACGTCAGGATTTACTGCCTGGCAGGCTGCTTTTGCATCTGCCCAGAAATCATTGGGTACAAGTTCAGCAACATCAAACCGAAACCCATCAACACCCGTTTCTTCAAGCCAGAAGACAAGCATGTCAATCATATATTTTCTGAGCTCAGGTTTATCGTAATTCAGATCGGCAACATCCCACCAGCCATCGCTGGGTGGAATGATCTCTCCTGCTTGATTGTAGGTGTACCAGTCTGGATGCTCTTCAATCAAAGGATTATCCCATGCTGTGTGATTCATCACCATATCGAGGATGATCTTCATATCCTTCTCATGAATGGTTTTGACCAGATCCTTAAAATCTTCCATATCACCGAATTGGGGATTTACATCATAAAAATCCTTCACCGCATAAGGTGAACCGACAATATCCTTATGGTTTTTATCGCCGATAGGATGAATAGGCATCAACCAGATCAAATCAATACCCAATCTTTTGATACGATTCAAGTCGGCTTTAACTACGCTAAAATTTCTACGCATGCTGTGTGAACGCACAAATATCTCATAGATATTTGCGTTTTTCACCCATTCAGGAGCTTCGGGTGCAGGATATTGACTGGCTTCAGACCAATAAAACTCAGTCTCATCTTGATACGGTTGAAGGTAAACATCTCTATTTATTCCACCGGGTCCACCCAAATCTTCGATCCGAATCACCAGATCGTGGACTTGACCATCACCTAGTTTATCACCAATGTCAAAGAAGAATTTCACGCCGTAGCCAATTTGCTCACCAAATAAGCGACCATCCAGCCAGATATAGGCATTGTCATCTACTGAGTCAAAAACAAGCGCCAGTTTATATCCGGAGGGATAATTACCAGCCTGTATCTTGGTAGCGTACCAGGCATAACCATCAAAATTATTATCAGACCAATCTCCAGGAACCACTTCCGTTTCCCAGTCCGTCCGATCATGATCCTTATCAAACCAGCCATCTCTCAAACCGATGTTGTCAGGATCGTATTTCAAATTCCAGTCTCCATTGAGACTTTGTTTTTCAAGGGAAATGGGTTCACAACTACAAACGAACAATAGAATTAAAGATATCAGACTAACAAATTTTAGCCTCCTCATAACATTCCCTAATAATCTGGTAGGGTTTAGCCTTTAACTGACCCCAAAGTTAAGCCACCGATTAAACATTTCGTCAGCGATACCTCATATTAACCCTTTAAGGTAATAGCCACTTCATAACCTCATAAGGAGTTTTTTTCTATTTTATGTTTGAGTGACAGGAACTTAACATCTATTTGAATCTGATGACCAGGAACAGTTGGAGAAGAACTTATGGTATGGACAAAGCCTCGCCCTTTTCCCTTGCCTAATTAGCTTACCCCACTCTTTTTAGAACGAAAAAAGCAGTCGATTAAATTAAAACGGCTTCCGGTTACCCAAACTCAATTTAGGCACCCGAAAGCCGTTCTCCAGAATTAACCGACTGGAAGTATTTTTTTTACTTCAGATACAGCATCTTTCTGGTTTCTACATAATTACCTGCTCTAACAGCATATAAATAAACACCTGTGGAAACCTGGATTCCTTGAGCGTCCGTTCCATTCCATGTATAGTTATAAAATCCAGCTGGCTGCGAAGATAGTGCAATTTCCCTGATCTTCTGTCCACGGATATTATAGATAATGAATGAGACATCACTCATTTCAGGCAATGCATATTCAATTGTCGTTGTTGGATTAAATGGATTCGGATAATTCTGACTCAGGGCATACTCAGCAGGAAGCACACCATCCATCGCTACACCAACTACCTCCATCACGTCATTCATATCACGTGGGTTGAGAGCATATGCCAGTTCATCGACATCCCAATCAATCACACCAACGATATCATAAACTGATCCCACCGTCAAAGAGACTACACCCAGATGATAGTCAACATTATCACCTACGAGGAAGGTGGTGACACCTTCATCATCACTCAACACGTAATAATAATCTGTAGAATTGTAGGATAATACAGTTGCCTCAGCGATCTTAACCAACTGACCTTCCCACTGTTCGCCAGGATTGGTATCCGCAGCCAGAGAGCTATCAATATCAGATCCAGCAATCAGGGCAGGGGTAGTTGCATTACCACTGGATGCGATTCCAAGTAAGGTTGCGCTCTTCAACTCAGAGAGATTGTTATAGACATCTAATTCTCCAGTGAACATAATCTCATCACCAACTGCTACATCGGCCTGAAAGTCATAATCATAGACCAAAACACCCATATATGCATTCCCGCCATCACTGACCCAAACATTATTGTAGGCGTCATTGGCTGTCACAAGACCAGCAAATGTTGCTGTAATACCCAGCTCAATGGTACCACCGGGGTTCAGTGCGTTTGTGAAGGCGATGGGTGTAACACCAGCATACATTTCGAGTGTATCAGTCAGAGCAGCATCCACAAGAGTATCTAAGATAGCATCCCCTGTAATTGCGGCAGAAGCTACGAGATGGACAAGCTTGGCATTAGCAGCATCAATTGTTGCTGAGGTAAACGTGACACCTGCTGTACCTAATAGTGAATAATCAGCTACATCGACGGCTGTCATATCTCCTGAATAAATCACTTCAATCTCTATATCGCTGATTGAAAATGCAGACGCGATTGTGACCGTCGGAGAGACATCAACTATATCATCCAGATCTCGGGGGTTGACTGTAAATGCGTCGTGATAATAATTGACTACACCTACAACATCATAGGTTGATCCCACCGTTGCTGAATTCTCTGCATCCGAAAACACCTGATCATCAACCAGCGCGTCTCCACTGCCATCATCCAGCTTGAATGCCCAATAATCACCACCTGCGTTAGTTGAAACCGCAGTACATTCACCAGAAATTGTCACCAACATACCTTCATGTCCCTCTGATAAGGTATTTGTTATCAGAACGATTGGGGCTGGAAGGGCATTTCCAGATGAGTTAACTGTAATGTCAGCAATACTTGAGATTTGAGTAAATGAGTAATATTCACTGGCTACACCCTGCACGGTAACATCGTCACCAAGAGCGTATCCGCTTACATCACCACTGACGTAAACATAAATACCAGAATAGTCTTCAATGCCATCCTGCATATAGAAGGAGTAACTCGTTAATGCAGTAATTATTCCACTGGTCTCAACATATTCATCCAGATACTGTGTAGTGTCTCCACCTGCATCAGGGGTTTGAATTTCAAGAATGGTATATGGTATGTAGGTAGGTCCAGCAACTTCATTTGTCGAACCAGGAGTCCGTATTGCTGCAATTTCCCAATCTGCATTGGCATAAGCTGCACCACCCTGACCATCCGTTGCTCTTGCAGAAGATCCAGAAGAACTGACAGGAACTAATGTTCCAGCTAGTAGATTGAATTGTGCCTCAAGACCGGTATCAACTACACCACCATAAATAATGGCATCTTCCTGAAGTGCTCCTGGAACAGCAGTTAGCAAAGTATCATATGCTTCATCACTTGGAAAATCACTCGCAGCAGCACCACTCACCAACACAACTCCATCTTGACCATCCTGAAAACTGGTCCAGGTACCATTCTGATCAGGTGTGTAACCACCAATATCTGTGACACCAGCTTCAGCGATAACATAAAAGCCATTCGCAGGAATTGTCCCGGTTAGATCTGTAGGGGTATAAAGTTCATCGTCAGATCCATTCACAAATACTAGCACATACCCACCAGCAGCCAAATCAATGGGTGCAGCGGTTGTGTTATAGAGCTCTAGAAATTCTAAGCTAGAGGTCTTTGTATCAAACTCATTGATTAATACTGAGCTGGTAACAATAGAATTATCCACTACATCATCCAGATCTCGGGGGTTGACTGTAAATGCGTCGTGATAATAATTGACTACACCTACAACATCATAGGTTGATCCCACCGTTGCTGAATTCTCTGCATCCGAAAACACCTGATCATCAACCAGCGCGTCTCCACTGCCATCATCCAGCTTGAATGCCCAATAATCACCACCTGCGTTAGTTGAAACCGCAGTACATTCACCAGAAATTGTCACCAACATACCTTCATGTCCCTCTGATAAGGTATTTGTTATCAGAACGATTGGGGCTGGAAGGGCATTTCCAGATGAGTTAACTGTAATGTCAGCAATACTTGAGATTTGAGTAAATGAGTAATATTCACTGGCTACACCCTGCACGGTAACATCGTCACCAAGAGCGTATCCGCTTACATCACCACTGACGTAAACATAAATACCAGAATAGTCTTCAATGCCATCCTGCATATAGAAGGAGTAACTCGTTAATGCAGTAATTATTCCACTGGTCTCAACATATTCATCCAGATACTGTGTAGTGTCTCCACCTGCATCAGGGGTTTGAATTTCAAGAATGGTATATGGTATGTAGGTAGGTCCAGCAACTTCATTTGTCGAACCAGGAGTCCGTATTGCTGCAATTTCCCAATCTGCATTGGCATAAGCTGCACCACCCTGACCATCCGTTGCTCTTGCAGAAGATCCAGAAGAACTGACAGGAACTAATGTTCCAGCTAGTAGATTGAATTGTGCCTCAAGACCGGTATCAACTACACCACCATAAATAATGGCATCTTCCTGAAGTGCTCCTGGAACAGCAGTTAGCAAAGTATCATATGCTTCATCACTTGGAAAATCACTCGCAGCAGCACCACTCACCAACACAACTCCATCTTGACCATCCTGAAAACTGGTCCAGGTACCATTCTGATCAGGTGTGTAACCACCAATATCTGTGACACCAGCTTCAGCGATAACATAAAAGCCATTCGCAGGAATTGTCCCGGTTAGATCTGTAGGGGTATAAAGTTCATCGTCAGATCCATTCACAAATACTAGCACATACCCACCAGCAGCCAAATCAATGGGTGCAGCGGTTGTGTTATAGAGCTCTAGAAATTCTAAGCTAGAGGTCTTTGTATCAAACTCATTGATTAATACTGAAGAAGCAGGTGGCTGAACGTCATCATCAAACACTAGGTTATCAATAGTTACAGCGATTGTACCACCTACATTTGTGGCTGCAGTATTAAAACCCTGAATCTTAATGTACCCTGAGCCACTGGTTGCTGTTCCTGTTAGTGTTATTGCTGTAAAGTCAGGTAAGTTCATAATACTCACGCCAACTGAATCACCAATTCCTACCACTGAAAAATCGAGGTTCCAGGTGCTTGCTGCATCCCAACCAATTGTTTTCAAATCTATTGTCAGTGAGTAGTCTGTTCCAGTTGTAGCAACAATGGGGCGCTCCATGGTGAATTGGTAACCACCATCTCCAAACACGAATGCTCCAGAGCCAGCAACACCAGCTGTTGCATCCCATGTTTTATTTGTGCTTCCATTTGGTCCATCATATAAACCCCAATTGACCAAATCAGCATCATCCTCAAAAGTCAGATTGAGGTCCTGTGCCGTAACAGAAACGGCCAACACGCTAATAACAAATAAAAGTAACAGTAACTTCTTCACAATACACTACCTCCGGTTTTGAATTGAAATCCAGATAATAATTTCTGCCTATAGAAATGAACTAGCTTGATCCAAAAATAATCAAATCTTTCGCTTCTCATTTTCTTCAGAAATGCCATCAATTTCCTATCTGAATTAAGTTTACAAATAATAATTCCTAAATCTAATTTTTATTCCTAGGATGACCAATGATAATGGTGAAAGGAGACATGATTACGCGCAATTAAGGTGATATTCTAGGAGCCAAATTAAAAATTCAAAGAATAAACTTTACTACTGTTTCTAAGTGCCTATACCACAGGCAGTACAGCCTTAATTAATCAAGTTAAAGATGAGCTCTTCATAGGAAAATAAGTTCATGGAGAGTAGAAAAATCAGAATTAATTAGAGTGATTTACGCTGCCTGAATTGATATTCTGAAGTCAATTATTACGAGGCGAAAGCTTCCCAAATTTGGCAATAGCCTGAGATTATCCTTCCTCGATCGAGGTTATGGTGAGCCAATCCTCCATATGGGTTAATAGAGTATAAGTGTATTCAGAATTTTCTGCTCTTAGCACAATACTACCACTGAGCCCTGAAATCTCATTTTTCGAGCCTAAATCAAAATACAGAGCACCAGCATTTGCCATTGGCTCACTGGTTCCCAAGATTACTTTTATGTGATGACAAAAAGTTTAGAAATAAATCTGACGGAAAAAGTCAAAGCGGCTGGCTGAGCTGGGAAAATCGGTCCAGGGGACCTGGACGATATTCTTTGTGGGTTAGAGATTAACTCACACCCCAATCTACTGGTTGGCATTGACCATCGTGATGACAGCGCTGTGTATAAACTCGGCGACGATATTGCTATTGTCCAATCACTGGACTTCTTTACGCCCATCGTTGACGACCCATTCACATTTGGCCAGATTACAGCAGCAAATGCTTTGAGTGACATCTATGCCATGGGTGCCACACCTACAACAGCCTTAAACATTGTTGCATTTCCGGTAGAGACCATGGATAAAAACATCCTTAAGGAAATCCTGAGAGGTGGCTTGGATAAACTTAATGAAGCCGGTGCTGTTCTGGCTGGCGGACATTCAGTGAAAGATGATGAGCTCAAATATGGACTCTCTGTGACTGGGGTGATCCATCCGGATAAGCTCATTTCCAATAAGGGTGCTAGAAGCGGTGATGTATTGATCCTTACCAAACCATTAGGGACCGGCATAGTTGCCACAGCTTTGAAACGAAAAATTGCGACGGATGAACAAACCAAAGCAATGACTGCAAGCATGATCCAACTCAATAAATATGCTGCTGAGGTTGCCAAAGACTTCACCATACACGCCATGACAGATGTTACAGGTTATGGTCTTGTGGGACACTTATTTGAAATGTTAGATGCGAGTCAGATGGATGCCAAGATTTTTACTGACCCTCTCCCAATCCTTCCTGGAACCCTTGACTATGTGGCTAAAAATATCGTCCCAGGTGGCTTGCATACGAATCATAAATTTTACAAGCCTAGAGTTATTGTTGATTCGTCAGTTTCGGAAGGTTTAGAGTTGGTTGTTGTCGATGCTCAAACTTCTGGTGGTCTACTCATGAGTACACCCAAAGAATCTGCTCATGATCTTCTGGACAGCCTAAAGGCCAGCGGTGTAAAACAGGCAGCCATCATTGGGGAGATCAGCAAGCCCAGCGTGAAACCCCAAATTACCCTTCAATAAGATTTCTCTAGACTAAAATATTCTATATATAAAAGTGGAATTGCGCCAAAAATTGATTTTCAGCATCTGGAGTAAATGCTGGAAACTCCAATTGGCTACTTCGATAGCTCATCTTGACCTCAAGCCCGGGAAATGGAAATAACTCAACACCCAGAGTTGTGCGCTGGATAGCTCCTGTGAGGAGGTCTACCTCCGGGTCAAAGAATTCATATCTGGCCACAATATCTATCCCTTGAAATAAATGATAGCTCAGCTGCTGCATTGCTGCATAATTATTCTGACCGTTTTGAGGCCAATCATTCATCTGAGCAAGTTCACCCAAGCAAACAAATTTGTTGATACCCAGGCCCCAGGTAGCTACAGATGCTGTCAATTCATCCTCCTGGAGATAGGCATAGCCTACCCTGGCAATAAACAGATCACCAGAATAACCATAGGCAATTTTTACAGCCTTGAAGGTTTCAGAATCATCCGGTGTGATGAAGCCCGTCCCAGCCATGGCAGATATTTCCAGACCGGAGAAAGGGGTACTTCCAACTTCAACTAGAAATGGAGAGTCTATGAAGGGTGTGTATGGCATCCCTTCTCTATCCAGGCCCAAAGTGGTGAGGTTTCCACCACGGGTAAAAATAGTGTGATCATCGATGCGCCAGCCCATGACGGGAAGTTCCTTCCCAAGCGAAGCCCAAGTCTCAAAAGGCAAACCTTCATAGCGGATTCCACCACTCATCTTAAACTCATCAATAACTCGATTGATTTCAGCGTGAGCAACAAGATTCCCCATTTCAGCACCCCCGTAGAGGGAAAATTGCATGGGAAATTTTCGCATCTCAGTCCCAGCGATGGTGATCATTTGGTATCTTGCGTCAATACCAAAATAGGCCGGGAAATCATTCTCTTCATAAGCCCAGGGAAGTGGGATATCCTTGGACACTAAACTTTCGCGAGCATACTCTTTACCATAAGGGGTACGACCTGCTCCGCCACCTTGGTAGGAATGACAACTACCACAACTCACATCCTCCATCATGGCAAAACGCGGGAGCGCTAGAACCTGTCCAGTCAACATGAATACAAATAAGAGACTAAGTATAGTTTTCAATTGTCTTGCGCTCCTTGATCGATCCAGGTTTCCACTAAACTGATAGTGGTTTCTGACAGTGGTGTTCCACCCTGAGGCATCTGAGTTCCTGATGTTCCCCGCAGTCTTTTGACAAGTAAACTTCCAACCGCATTATTCGGTATCACGGTCGCCCCGCTGTTAGAACCACTCATCAATTGGGCATACGAGCTTAAGCTCAAGCCACCATTACTACCATGACACGCGGTACAACTCGCATTCCAAATGGGTTGAATTTGTGTCGTGTAACTCACAATATCTTCAGCTGCTCCACTTATGATGATTTGATGCGGAGATGAGCTACTATTGGAAACAATCGTCATCTGGGCGTTGAATGTCCCTGCAACAGCTGGCGTAAATGTGACGATTACATTCTGTGAATCAGCTGGAATCAAAGTGAGGGGTGCATTCACATCAAGTTGATATTCAGGCAGGTCTGTGGATAGGGTGGTAATATTTAGTGTGTCTGTGCCCAAATTGAATATGGTAAAGGTTTGCTGGGCAAAGGTGTCACTAGCTATGGTTCCAAAACTAATCTGACTACTGGAAAACGCGATCACAGGAACCAGCTCTGCTGTGCCTGTACCTGTAACTTGAATTGTAAGCTCAGGACTATCCGGGTCATCACTGGCTATTAAGAGTTCTGCTGTGTATTCGGCTGCACTCATCGGGGTAAAACTTAATTCACCAAAAAGGGTATCAGCTTCGGAGAGAATAAACGTACCTTCAGGTTGAAAAGTGAAAACACTACTATCCTGAACCAATGTAATTTCACCACTCAGATCACCGGCACCCAGGTTGGCGATGTAAAATTCGCGAGATTGTGTCGTTCCAATAGTTTGCGTGGAATAATCAATAATACTTACCTCCACCTCGATCTGCGGTAGGAGAATCTCTGGTTCACCCATGTCTGTACACGCCAGGGTGATCAGCACGAGGCTGATAACGGAAAGCTGAAATATTTTTTTCATCATCTCACATGATATGCCATGAGTAGGTATTCGCCAAGAATAAATATTACATTTTTTATCTTGTATACTACATCAGCTTCATATTTCATTATAATAGTGGATATAATTAACCATATTGTTTTTGAATACATAATTATTGGGAAGCACAAATGGCAGTTAATAAAAGCGGATCCTCGACATCACAACAGTATCAGTTCGATGTAGAGGGAATGACCTGTGCTGCTTGCGTACTAAATGTTGAAAATGCCATCGCCTCAATCCCTGGCGTCCAAGAAATCTCCGTGAATCTTGCAACCGAATCTGCAAGCATCACCAGCACTGAGCCAATACCAATTAAACAGTTCACAAAGGCCGTAAAAAAGATGGGATATCATCTTGAACCACGAGGGTCTTCTTCTCTGGTTGAACGACAACAGCGAACGATCCAAGCTTGGAAAAACCTGCTCGCCATCCAATCTGTTTTTGGAATACCTCTGCTCATATATTCTATGGCAGAGATGTTCTTTGATCTCTCACTTTTCACAAAAAACACCAGCATGGGCTTTCAGTTTATATTAGCAAGCATATTGGTTGTCAGTGGTGCCGGATACTATCGAAGAGGATTCAAGCATCTCATTCAAAGAGTCCCAAATATGGACTCACTGGTAGCATTGGGAACTGGATCGGCATATATCTATTCATTAATATCAGCAGCTAACCTTACCATGGGCTGGAATATTACGGGTTTCCAGACACTGTATTTTGAGGCAGCTGGAACGATCCTGTTATTCATTACCTTCGGAAAATGGCTGGAATCTGTAGCTCGTGGCAAAACAACTGAAGCGCTCACTGGATTGGCGAATCAAATGCCAACAGAAGCTGAAGTTTACCGTAATGACACATGGAAAATCATACCTTTGGCAGACGTCCATGAAGGAGACATGGTCAGAGTAAAACCCCACTCTAAGATTCCAGTTGATGGGCTCATTACTTCCGGTCAAAGTAGTGTTGATGAATCAGCTATCAGTGGAGAATCACTCCCATTAGAAAAACAAAAGGGGAATAAAGTCATCGGATCCAGCTTGAATCTTCAATCAGTTCTGGAAATTCGAGCTGAGAAAATTGGTCGTGACTCAATGTTTGGACAAATTATCACCCTCGTGGAGAATGCCCAGGCACAGAAACCTGAGATCCAAAAATTGGTTGATAAAATCGCTTCCGTCTTCGTACCTATTGTAATGTCTCTCGCTTTATTGAGCGGTATTGTATGGATGCTCCTGGGATATGAACTCACTTTTGCAATCAATGTCATGATATCGGTCATGATCATTGCCTGTCCGTGTGCATTGGGGTTGGCGACTCCAACAGCTCTGGTCGTAGGTAGTGGAATTGCTGCCCGTGGTGGGATATTGATAAAATCGCCTGATGCATTTCAAGAACTCAGCAAAATCAATGTGATGGTCTTTGATAAGACGGGCACCTTGACTGAGTCAAAACCTAAAGTGGTCGCAACATTCCCAAAAGAAGATCAAGAGTATCTGGGTCTCGCATTGGGTCTTGAGCAGGATAGTAATCATCCCCTGTCAAAACCATTGCTCGATTATGGGAAAGCCCAAGGTATTTCACCAATTCAGTTGACACATATCGAGGAAATTCCAGGATATGGACCTCAGGGGAAACATATGGATTCACTTATTCGTTTTCAGCGAATCAAGAGCAACATCACCATGGCACCGGAGTATGTTAAAGTTCTAGATGATTATTCTCTGAAGGGCTATACCGTTTCTGCCGTCTTTCAAGAAGATCGAATCCTGGGGTTAATTGCGTTTGCCGATACGCTAAAAACCGAGAGTCATTCTGCCTTGCGATCACTCTCAGAAAATAATATCGAGCTCGCCCTACTGACTGGCGATAGACAGGCAGCGGCCTCGTATGCTGCCCAAGAGCTTGGTATTGAACATGTTATGGCAGAGGTGCTGCCATCCGAAAAATATAATGAGATCAAAAAATTACAAACAACAGGGAAGGTTGTGGGAATGATCGGCGATGGTATCAATGATGCACCGGCGTTGGTCGCAGCAAATGTAGGTCTTTCATTTCGCGGAGGAACTGATATCGCCATTAATGCGGCTGACATCATTTTCATGAATGATTCATTGAATAATCTGGTCTATGCATACCGCATATCAAAAGCAACCATGCAGAAGATTCACCAGAATCTTTTTTGGGCATTCATATATAACCTGGCAGGCATCCCTCTTGCCATGGGTGTTCTTTACCCTTTCACCGGTACACTTCTTAACCCCATGTTTGCAGGTCTTGCCATGGCCTTTTCCTCAGTATCCGTAGTTACTAATACGCTATTGCTGAGACGAGGTAAATTTTTCCGAGATATTTAGAACATCCAAAAGAAGTCGTGCGATTTATTTTTTTTACAACGAACTGAACGAAGTCTACGAAGCTTGTGTTGGAGAGCAGTTCTTTAGCTGAGGTGGTTATGCTTCAGAAACCAAGTTTTAATAATAATTCGTCAGTTTCGTCTTATTCGTTGTAAAAATTATCTTAGACAAAAAAAGGGTCCATATGGACCCTTTTTCAAATAGAATTCTGGCTAAGAATTAATTTGGCATCCCTTGTGTGCTACCTTTGATACCAGGAAATGCCATGGGATCAGGCATTTTGATCTCACCATGTTCTGCTTCATACTTGGTGATATTCTGCTCCAAAGCACGTAATAGTGCTTTTGTATGACTGGGAGTCATAATAACACGCGATTGCACGTTTGCTTTGGGAGATCCGGGCATCACACGTACAAAATCCATGACAAATTCAGCTGCGGAATGGGTGATAATTGCCAGGTTGGCATATTCTCCATCCGCCACTTTTTCATTAACATGAATTTGAATTTGTTGTGCCGCTGGTTTCTTGGTATCCATATGAATTCCTAGTTTAGGTCCACTGGTTTAAGATTGCCAAGGTTTATTGCTTGAGAGGTTGGGATTGTCCTCACCCCACTCTTCTTCAGTATGATCTGGATCCTTATCCCAGTCTATCTCAGCTGCCTGAGTAGCCGGTAAATCCTTATCATCAAAATCTGATTCCTCAAACCTTAGATATTCATCACCATAAACTGATTCATCAAAAAAATCAATATCTTCTACAATTTCCGCAACCATGAGGAATTCGAGAAAATCCATATATTTTTTATTTTTAAGATTTGTTGCACAGTGATGACAGATGAGAGACCTTGCTAATTTCTCCTCTGAAAGCTCTTCGCCACAATTTGGGCATACAATATCTTCCATTACACCCTCTCTTTAATTGTATGTTCATGTCCATTCATAAATCGCGCAAATGTAGTCGGCGCCATAGGGGGTGCCAAGAGGTTTTTAGCCGATTGAATTTACTAGGAAAATGACGAACAGACGATATATTGCAACAATTAAAGCAAGGTTTGAAGGGAAATAATGAGCGCTAAAAAGTACAATAAAACCACACTAAAAAAGTTTAGGCTACTGCTAGTGGGTGAGCGCGATCGTATCACTGAAGACCTTAGCTATCAGAAGGGTGAGTTGAATAAAACCATCACTGACGGATCAGGTGATTTATCTTCTGCAACTTACCATATGGCAGATGTTGGCACTGATATGGCGGAACGTGAAAAGACCAGTCTGTTCGCTCACAGACAGGCAAAATATCTCAGTGATGTTGATGAGGCCCTCGCTCGTGTTGATGAATCAACTTATGGCATTTGTATTATCTGTGGAGAGTTGATCGAAGAGGATCGTTTAGAAGCAGTTCCAATTGCTAAATACCACGTATCCTGTAAAGAAACACAGAACCAGCGCAACCACAACCAGTAATCACTTTTACTCACATTTGGGTTTAAATCAATCAGCTCTGATTAGGGCGATTAAGTTCAGAATATTTTTTTCGTAGAAGCCTGTCTTTTTCTGTGAATAGATGATATTGAGCCCTGAATCTTCAGGGCCAAAACCGATTTTCAATCCAATAGGCACGGATTTAAGCAGCTTGATCAAACGATCGTCAGGTTCTGGCTCCAATTGCAACAAAATATCAGGATTGAATGCAACAAAACGATTGAGTAACCTTTCACGATCCGTTTTGGTGGGCTCATAATTCATTTCACCAAGTTGAAATTCTATTCCCAGTGCAAACCTGCTTGCCTCTGCGGATTGCATGATCAAGAACTCGAATCGCTCCGGAAGATTATAGAGGTTTTGCATTGCATATCTGGCAATCCTCAGGTGTTCATGCTTTTGGGGATAGACAATCGCAATCCGCTGAATATTCTTGAATCGATCCTGGAAACTATAGGGTGTTTCCAACTCTTCTTGCTTTGAATTAAATAATCTCATCATCACCCTGATTTAACTGAAATCACACCCAGAATCAATGGCCTATTTATAGGGAATTCTGTTTTCCCTAAATTATTGTTAAAGATATAAATCGATATTATGTAAGGGAAAAGACGTAACATGTGGAAGATCTCGATACAGATGGAACCGCCTCTGTGCTCTATCCTTCGACGAGCTCAGGATGACGAACTGGGGCATAGCCAACTATAGAACACGTAAAACTCACTAATTCACCTCAATTCCTATTCCGGGCACTTCGACAGGCTCAGCGTCCGGAACTCACAAACTCACAATAATCATTGCATCGTTCATGGGATAAATGATTTTATGCACCATGTTTAAAACCACCCTGATTAGCCTCATATTATTCACCCATATTCTTGGGCAGGACTATCGCTGGCCCATTCGTGCCTCCCAAAGTTTATCCGCAACCTTTTGCGAATATCGAGATGGACATCTCCATGCCGGGATCGACATCAAAACCTGGGGTGAAATGGAAGTCCCCTGCCTCGCCATTGCAGATGGACACATTGAACGCATCGCCGTGGGTTACAATGGATATGGACGAGGATTATTTTTAAGGTTAAATGATGGGAGCCTGGCGGTTTATGGTCATTTAGAGCTATTTACTCCAGCCATTGAAGCTCTCATTCAGGCCGAACAAATTAAGCAAGACCGACATACCGTTCGACTCAATTTTGCACCAGAGGAATTTAAAATCAGAGCAGGCCAGGTAATTGCCTATAGTGGGACAAGTGGTACTGAACACCCTCACCTTCATTTTGAAATTCGCGACTCTCTCAACCATGTTATAAACCCACAACTTTTCTACCCTGGTATTGCTGATACAAAGGCACCTATTCTGGATGAGATTTTACTTATCCCTACTCATAGAGATACACGTATTAACAATAGCAAATCACCGATTGTTGTAGATATCGAAGATATTGACGCTCCTATCAGCACCACGGGGACCTTTCAAATTGCAATCAATGCCCACGATCGGGCAAATGGTACATTTAATAAGTACAATATATATCGAGCTGATGCTTTTATTAATGACTCCCTGGTATATGGCTATCGATTTGATCGAGTGCCACTTCGCTTAACCGACTCCATCGAGGCAGTTTATCCAGGATCCCGCGGAAAACGCGGTTGGCGATTCATGTCCATGTTTGGCGGACAGGGTGGCGAAGGTCTCCCCTATACCACAGAAGGTCTTCATGGTAATATCGAGGCCTCAGGGGTTTCAATGCTAAAAATCAGGCTAGCCGATGTACACCGGAACATTAACACCAAGAGTTTTATTATTCAACCCCGGGCTGTTGATGGTTGGGAAGTTGAAGCGTTTGATGAACATTTTGTCATTACCAGATCATATCCAGAGGATAGTTATGAACGATATCAGTTCTTTACAGGCGAAGATGTTTTCATTCCAATCACCCAAACCCTGTATCGACTTAAATCCACAAGCTGGATCATAAATCGATCAATGGCCCAGGGAGGAGTTCGAACTTTGGGGGCGCTCGGTGGAAAAGTCAAATGGATCATTCCACCGGAGAATCAAGTGGTTCCAGCATTAACTCATCGGTGGATTTCAAAAGGTGATGGATACATAATCAAGTTGGAAAGCGAAGCTCCTTTTATTTTCCCTCCAGCATTTCGATTGACAGGGAATATAGACTCATTCAGGGGTGAATTATTCCAAACAGGGTCACGGACCGCAGAATCAGATATTGTCCCCTTAGGTGAAAGGGCACTCTCAACACAGATAGACTTTTTACTCGATTCTCAAATACTATGGTCGCATCAACTTGAAGCTTTGAAACCCTTGGGGCAGGGTGACAGTACATCCATCTACCTATCTCAATTTGGAATCACGGTTGATGTCAATAATAGCAGTGACGAACAGATCTATTTACATGTCGATACACTCAGCTCAGAGTTTGATGGAGAACCAGTGATCGGCGTTCAAGTGGGGATGATTGGTGACAGAGCAAATGTCTCAGGTAGATTGAATTTTTTGAATGAAAATATCGATACCACCTATTCAATTTTTTCTCCCGGGAAGAAGAATACTTGGAAACGCCTGAGGCCTGAAATTAGTGCAGACAGCCTAACACTGAACCTGACTAGAGCTGGCGAATATTTCCTGATTCAGGATGATCAAGGTCCTGTGGTAAAACCTCAGAAAAGATATCGTGTCGTCAAACGGAAGCAAAGGCTAGTTTTCGACATTAGTGACAACACCGGGATCATACGCTATCGCAGATCTGCCCTGCAGGCATCCATAGATGGGAAGAAGATCTATCCTGATTACAATCCATTGCGAAAAGAGCTATCCTTCCATGTGCCTAAATCCTTGTCCACCGGATCCCACACATTTGAGCTGACTGTCCAGGATGCTTCTGGAAATATAAGCAGATTTGAACATGATTTTAACCTAGGTCGTTGATTTGTTTCTACCGCTGAAGGACACAAACCCAGCGCTAAGAAAACCATTGGTAACATACAGCCTCATCGGGGTCAACGTCCTTATTTTCTTACTACAATATATTTTTGATTTTCAGGGTCTTATTTTTTCGAAAGACTCATTTCTAAATTCAGAATTACAGTCTTTCATTAGTCTGATTACCTATCAGTTCTTACACGGCGGCTGGGGTCATTTAATCTTTAATCTCCTATTCCTATATATTTTTGGTGACAACCTGGAAAGTTCATTAGGCCCCCGCTTTTACCTGCTTTTTTATTTACTTTGTGGTGTGGGTGCGGCACTGTTTGAAGTATACTTTGATCCCTATTTTGGACAGGACGGTCCTGGCTTGCTCATCGGGGCATCCGGCTCTATTTCTGGGGTTCTTGCGGGTTATGCGCTGCGTTACCCAAAAGCTAAGATACTCACATGGGTTATATTTATCCTCTTTCTGGAGATCCGAGCAGCTTGGTTTATCGGCATTTGGATCGCTTCACAATTTATATTTGAAATACTGACACCTGGGGACGGTACGGCTTATATTGCACACATCGGTGGATTCATTGCCGGACTAATTTTATATAGTGTTTATCATAAATATCAGTTAAACAGGATCTCATGATGCAGAAAAAATTAATTGATGTCGCTCAGAAAGCTCGAAAACAGGCCTATGCCAAGTATTCAAACTTTCATGTTGGGGCTGCTGTAGAAACAAAATCTGGGGTTATATATCAGGGCTGTAATGTTGAAAATGCCAGTTTTAGCCTAACGATATGCGCTGAGAGGACTGCTCTTTTTTCCGCTGTCGCTGCTGGAGAGCGAGAGTTTACTCGGCTCGTAGTTGCCAGTGAAGCAGGAGTCTGTCCATGCGGTGCTTGTCGCCAGGTTATCTGGGAGCTCTGTGGAAATATACCGGTGATCATGGTGGACAATGCTGGTAACACCAAAGAGTTTTGGTCAGGGGATTTGCTACCAGAGGCTTTTGATGAAAACGACTTGAATTCTTGAGAATATTACGTTTTAAATAATTAGGAGAAAGAACGAAATATGGAGCATTTAACGCCCCATCACAGTGGATGGATAGAAGTGATCACAGGATCAATGTTTAGTGGAAAAACTGAGGAATTGATCAGAAGACTTCGTCGAGCTGAAATAGCCAGGCAGCATGTTGCCATCTTCAAGCCGGACATTGATAACCGATTTAGCAGCGACCACATAGTGTCACATAGTAAACAACAATTGGAATCTACTCGGGTCAAAGCAGCTGCTGACATCTTACCCCTTGCAAAACATGTTCAAGTCGTGGGGATTGATGAAGCTCAATTTTTTGATGCAGAAATTGTTGAAGTTTGCAGGACCCTGGCAAAACAGAAAAAACGTGTGATCGTGGCAGGATTGGAAAAAGACTTCCGGGCTGATCCATTTGGACCTATGCCTGAACTTATTATAGATGCTGAATATGTAACCAAGAACCTAGCCATCTGCGTTGTTTGCGGAAATCCAGCTGGCTTTACTCAGAGATTAAACAATCAGGGAGATCAAATCCTAGTGGGTGAAGCTGAAAGCTATGAAGCACGATGTCGCAGTTGTTACGAAGCGCCAGAGGAATAAGACGATGCAAAGACTAACAGGATTTTTGGGCATAGCTGCCATATTGGGTATTGCCTATCTCATGTCAAATAATCGGAAGGCCATTAACAAACGAGTGGTTTTTTGGGGCCTGGGCTTACAGGTCACATTTGCCATTTTTATTTTAGCTACTCCTATTGGAAAACCTATTTTCCAATTTTTTGACAGTGGAATAAGACGTCTACTCTCCTTTTCTGATACGGGGGCTGAGTTTTTATTCAATGCACTGGCTATCGGACCAGGTAATGAGGGCAGCTTGGGATTCTTTTTCGCCTTTCAAATCCTGCCTACAATCATTTTCTTTTCAGCGTTCATGGCCATCCTTTATCATATCGGCTTAATGCAGCTCATTGTGAAATATATCGCTAAAGGAATGCAGAAGACATTGGGAACCAGTGGCTCTGAAACCCTTTCTGCCTCCGGCAATATATTCGTTGGCCAAACTGAAGCCCCCCTATTGATTCGGCCCTTTATAAAAACCATGACCAAGAGTGAGTTCATGGCCATCATGACGGGTGGATTTGCCACCATGGCTGGTGGTGTTTTAGCAATCTATGCAAAATGGTTAGCTGATATCCCTAATATTGCCGGCCACCTGATGGCTGCTTCATTGATGAGTGCTCCAGCAGCTCTGGTCATTGCAAAAATAATTTATCCAGAAGTAGAAGAATCACCCACCCAGGGAGATCAAGAGATAGATATCCCAAAAAGTGAGGGTAACGTAATGGAAGCCATTGCCCGAGGCACGAATGATGGGATGAGATTGGCTGCCAATGTAGGCGCTATGCTCATCGCTATTGTGGCTCTGGTTGCAGCGGCTAATTACGGTTTGGGGTGGTTTGGTTTAAGTATCCAGCAAGTGCTAGGTTGGGTTTTCTCACCACTGGCTTTTCTCATGGGTGTCCCCTATGCTGATGCCCACTCTGTCGGGCAGCTTATGGGTGAAAAAATCGTCCTAACTGAATTGGTAGCCTATGCGCATCTTCAGGATATGAGCGGGCAACTCTCTGAAAAATCAATGATCATTAGTTCCTACGCCTTATGTGGCTTTGCTAATTTTGCTTCAATAGGAATTCAGATTGGTGGAATCGGTTCACTGGCCCCTGAGAGACGCGGCGATTTATCACAGGTTGCCTTCAAGGCAATGATCGGTGGGGCGCTGGCATCTTGGCTAACTGCTACAATTGCCGGAATTATGCTTTAGGTGAAAATTATGACTGTTCGGCATAGGATTTGTTGTAGCTTATGTAAAATTGGAGAAGCAATAACATGCGTATGATACTCTTAGGTCCTCCCGGTGCAGGAAAAGGAACACAGGCAAAGTTGATCATGACGGATTTCCATATCCGCCAGCTCTCCACCGGTGACCTTTTACGTGCACACAAGGCACAAGATACAGAATTAGGTCAAGAGGCTCAGGTCTATATGGATGCAGGGAATTTGGTCCCAGATTCTGTGATACTGGGTATGGTTGCTGAAGAATTTAAGAAACCTGAATTAGAATCTGGGTACATCCTTGATGGTTTTCCAAGAACCTGTCCCCAAGCTGATGGTTTGGATAAGCTACTACATGATCAGGATCAGAAGTTGGATCATGTTCTGGTTCTGGAGGTTCCTGATTCTGAATTGATTCGCCGTCTCACGGCAAGAAGAAGCTGTCCTATATGTGGACACATCTATAATCTGGTCTTCAATCCACCAAAGGATGAGGGTATCTGTGATCATGACGGGGCAACCCTTATTCATCGATCAGATGATACTGAAGCAACAGTAAGCAATAGACTTAAAGTTTACCAAAAACAAACCATGCCGCTCGTACAACACTATGATCAGCAAGGGCTGATCAGACACATTGATGGCATGGGGAATGTTCAAGACATCTATCAACGCATCCTGAATATCTTACGATAACATGTACGTCCTCGGAGTCACGGGTAATATCGGTTCGGGGAAAAGCTCTGTCAGTAAAAGGTTTGCTGAACATGGAGCTATGGTTTCCCATTCAGATGATCTGGCAAAATATCTACTGGAAAATGACAAAGCGTTACTGGGCCAGCTTTGCAAGCATTTCGGTGACGATATCCTTGATGGGTCTGGCCAACTCCAACGCCATATCCTGGCTCAGCGAGCCTTCTCTAGCAAAGAAGGACAACAATATCTTAACCAATTGATTCATCCGAAGGTATGGGAAGCAACAAAGAAGCGAATCGATGTGGCACGAGAACAGGGCCACGTACTCTTTATTGTTGATGCCCCATTACTGTATGAAGCCGGTGTGGATAGCTATACAGACAGCGTACTTGTCGTGACTGCTAATGATTTGAGCCGCCAGAGCCGTATTTATGAACGTAGTCGTATATCAACAGAAGATTTTACCCGAAGAGACAAGCTACAGATGTCCATCGAGAAAAAGATGCAACAAGCTGACTACGTGATTTACAATGATGGAAGTTTAGAAGAATTATTTGAAAAGGTGGACAATCTTTACCGTCAGATCATGCGCTAAGCTTTTTGTGTAGCCGCAATGCAAAATTATCAGTCATACCAGCAATCCAATCACACACATGTCGCATTTTAGCTGAAATCTCAGGATTTTCTACGATCCCTCTTGGAAGAGGTAAGCTTTCAAGCACAGGCCTATCTCCCAATACTGCATCTCGATAGTAGGTGAATAAATCGTCTAGAATCATCACTCCAGCCGATTCAGGGACCTTTACATAATCAGAGTTGTAGATCAAAGTATAATTCAAAGCCCGTAGCGCTTTTAGTTCATCTGTGGCAGTCTCCCCCAGTGACAAGCTGAAGGAATACCTGGGCACTGGCTTAAAAGGTGAATCAACAGAGACTAACTTAACCGATGTTATCCAACGCCCTATCACTCCAGCAACAAAACGAGACATTGGAAAATGTCCTCTCAGGACTTGATCAAGTTCGGCCTTTAGTTCACCAGGAACAGATGGCCATTCGTTCTCCCAAAATTCGCGAACTTGCCCCGGTGTGAGCACGCTCTGTTTCACCCCGTCAAATAGATCTGAGGTTGTATAGGCGATATCATCAGCCAAATCCATAACTGCGCATTCAATGGATCTTATTTGCACACCATCCTGACTTAATTGATCTAGGTTTTTGTCCTCATGAACCCAACTCAAAACCTCTTGTTGCTCAGGATAGAGGAATTTAGCACCCTTCTTTGAGTTTTCTTTTCCAACGATTTTATATTTCAGAATTGAGTCTAACAAAGCTCGGGTTGGCTGCATACCACCCTTACTAATTCCGCGTCGATCACCTCTGACGATGTCGGTAAGAATTCGTAGTGATTGAGCATTCCCTTCAAATCCACCCCAGGGATCCATGAGTTCATTGAGATGGGATTCGCCCTTATGACCGATGGGCGGATTCCCGAGATCATGGGCCAGGCAGGCAGCTTCAACCAGGGCGCTATCAATACTATAATTAGGGTTCAATGGCTCAGATTTGCGATTCAAATAGTTCACCAGAGATCGGCCGATCTGGGCAACCTCAATCGAATGGGTCAAGCGTGTCCGGTATTGATCACTTTGACCTGTCACATAAACTTGAGTTTTACTTTGCAAACGACGGAAAGCCGTGGAGTGTATAATCCGATCCCGATCGATCTCAAAGGCATTACGATACTCATCCTCTGGAAGATGTCGTCGGCCTAATGACTCACAATCCCAATCTGAATAAAATGTATTTGCGCTAATCATTGAATCAATCTAGCGCGGGTCAAGCATAGTTTCAATGGATTTGATTGGAATGTAACTACCTCAGGTAAAACCTGCGGCTACTGAATGTAAGAAGGTGTCTTCCTAACTCTTTCGGGCTCTTGGATGGAAGCTACTGTGGACTTCTTTTAAATAGGTGCTATCCAGGTGGGTATAGATCTGGGTAGTAGAAATATCAACATGCCCCAACATTTCCTGGACAATTCTCAGGTCAGCTCCACCTTCCAGTAAATGAGTGGCAAATGAGTGTCTAAATGTATGCGGGCTCACTGCCTTTTTGAGCCCTGCAGTCTCAGCCAGCTTTTTGAGGATAAACCAGATGCCTTTACGCTGTAGAGGTTTACCTCGGTTATTCAAGAATAGAATCCCTTCATTGAAATAGCCTTTTTCAAGAGAAGGACGTCCATGCAGCAGATACTGAGTCAACCATTGTTTGGCCTCGCCGCCCAGCGGTACAATACGTTCTTTATTGCCCTTGCCGCGCACCAGGACCAGGTCCTCATCCATTAAAACTTGCTCGATGGTTAAATTGCACACTTCTGAAACTCGCATACCGCCGGCGTACATTAACTCAAACAGGGCACGGTCTCTCAGGCCAAGTGGTGATTCAGTATCAATGGCATTCAGGAGCAGTTCAATGTCTTCAATATTTAGGATTTTCGGTAAACTGGATGGTAACTTTGGTGAATCCAGAAACTGGGTGGGATCATTCTCAAGATAACCCTCCATCACCAGAAATCGGTAATAAGCACGTAGGGACGAAAAGTGTCTGGCCACACTGGTTTCGGCCATTTTACGCTGCTTCAGATCCCGTGCATATTCTGTAAGCATCTGGTGATCTACCTTGCCCGGTTTCTCAATTTTCCTGGTTCCTATGAATGTCTGAAAATCTGTCAGATCATCCATATAGGCCTGCTGGGTATTCTGAGCCAGGTTCCTCTCAATGCGTAGATAATTAAGAAAATCCTGCAAATAAAATTCGGATTGTGACATGGGAGAATATAAGGTAAGATTTAAAATTGAATATTTAAGAATGAAAAATTATGGTGAGTCTTTACTAGGGAGGAATAGCCTGTCCTGAGCTTAGTCGAAGGAAAGTATTCTCAGACCTGAGGTCGCCACGTTCCGTCAAGTCGCTCGGGATGACGAAAGACAAGAGGAGCATGAAATAGGAAAGAACTACTTACTGTGTATAGCGGAAGCGAATTGCTCCATAAGGTGTGAATTGGATTCGTCCTCAAGAACATTACCAGTGACCACAAATGAGGCACCTGCAGCAACAAGCTTTGCTGCTACATCAGGGGTATGAATTCCTCCACCTACGATAATGGGAACACTGGTGCTGTTGGCTACAGCCCTCACCATTTCCGTTGACACTGATCGCTCAGCACCGCTACCAGCTTCTAGATAAATGAATTTAAAACCCAAATATTCTGCTGCTAATGCATGAGCAACTGCTATTTCTGATTTATCTCTGGGAATAGGTTTCGACCCACTCACAAACTCTGCAGTGGTCACTCGCCCGCTCTCAATGATCATGTAAGCTGTGGATATGGGTTCGATTCCCAATGCACGAACAACGGGTGCTGCTTGAACTTGATCCCCGATCAGGTATTGCGGATTACGACCACTAATCACAGATAGAAATAATACTGCATCAACATGAGGTGTCAGCTGATTTACATTTCCAGGAAAAAGAATGACAGGAAGTTCGGCAACTGCCTGGATAATTCGCATCTTTTTCTGTACATCTTCACCCAAAATAAGTGAACTGCCCACTAGAATACCATCAGCGCCGGAAGCATTGATCTTTTTTATAAAGTTCTCGACCTGATCAGGTTCCCAACGATCAGGATCAACCAGAACTAGATAACTCGCCCCGCGGGTAGAGTTCACATCGAGTAATTGGCTATAAACACTCAAACAGTATATCCCTTAAGAAATTCAATTAATCCGTCCAACTCTACTTTACTTCGTTTTTCTGTTACTGCAACCAGCAATTTATTCTCGGCTTCACCAAATTGGCTTAAGGATATTCCGGCAAAGTACCCCTCTTTAAGGGCCTGCTGTACTAAGGTTTTTGCACTCCCGGGAACCTCAACCACAAACTCATTGAAGAAGTATTGAGTGGCCACTGAGTAAGCATCCAATGCTCTAATACCTTCGGCTAGATAATGAGCTTTCTGGGTACAGAGCTCCGCAACCTTACGCAATCCGTGTTTTCCCAGAGTGGACATATACACACAGGCAGCCAGGGCATTTAAACCCTGATTTGTACAAATATTTGAAGTGGCCCGTTCACGGCGAATATCTTGCTCCCGAGTTCTCAGGACCATCACAAATGCACGTTTCCCATTGATATCAACGCTTTCTCCAGCTATGCGCCCCGGAACTTTCCTGATCAAGGGTTCTTTCACCGCCATAAATCCTAAATAGGGTCCACCAAAACTCATGTGGTTTCCAAGTGACTGGCCCTCGCCAACGACAATATCCGCACCCTGCTTTCCAGGTGCCTCCAGTAAATTAAGGCTAATGGGATTTACCACAGCAATGAGCTGGGTTTTCGAATCCTGAATGCTGGCTTTAATGGCAACAAGATCTTCTAATCCACCGTAAAAATTTGGGTTTTGAATAACAATACCGGCGATGGAATCATCGAGCTTTGAGCCCAATGACTCAAGACTAGTAAGCCCAGACTTAAGATCGACAAACTCAAATTCCAGTCCCTGATGGTGGGCATAAGTAACAGCTACATCTACATAAACCGGGTTTACACTCTTAGAGATCAGAATCTTTTTTCGCCTGGTATGCCGAGAAGCCAGTAAACAGGCTTCAGCCATGGCGCTGGCACCATCATACATGGATGAGTTTGCCAGGTCCATACCTGTCAATTCACAGATCATGGACTGATATTCATACATGGCCTGTAAAGTCCCTTGAGAAACCTCAGCTTGATAGGGTGTGTAGGCAGTATAAAATTCAGAACGACTGATGAGGACATCTACAACGTGAGGGATAAAATGGTCGTAACTACCTCCACCCAGAAAAGAAACATGAGTCGCTGTGCTGGCATCCCCATTAAGAATACGGTGGACATCCCGCTTATGTTCAATTTCAGATTTTGAAGGAGCCAAAGGGAGGTCGCCCTGATAGCGTAATGCCTTTGGAATACTGGTCAACAATTCTTCAAATGAGGCAATTCCCACCTCATTGAGCATTTTAAGTTGTTCTTCTTCAGAATTTGGTATGTACTGATGCATCGTGTCCCTAGGAAATACTGGCTTTATAGTCTTCAGCACTCATCAGATCGTTTAATTCGGAAGCGTCAGAGAGCTTGATCTTCAAAATCCAACCTTCCCCATAAGCATCTTGATTGATCAACTCAGAGGTATCATCTAGTGCGTCATTCACGGCTTCAATACTTCCACTCACAGGTAGAAAAACATCAGCAACAGTTTTAACCGCTTCGATAGTGGCTGCAACATCACTTTTTGCAAATTCATCCCCTACTTCAGGTAATTCAACAAAAACCACATCGCCCAATTCACCTTGAGCAAAATCGGTGATCCCGATGGTGACAGTATCTCCTTCCACCCGAATCCATTCATGATCGCTGGTGTATTTCAGATCTGCAGGTAAGTTCATACTATTTCTCCTTGATCGGATTCATTTAAATATTTAAAAAACCAACAACACTTCAAAGAAGCAAAAATCCCGCCGAATCTAGGATTCAAAACGGGATAAAAATAAAATATTTCTGTGCCTCCCAGACCTATTCTTTAGGGGCTTTGTATTTGAACGATTCCAGGAAGTGCGTGTCGAATTTTCCCCTTCGAATTTCTGGGTTCTCCAGCAATTGAATATGAAAAGGAATCGTCGTCTTGGGTCCTTCAATAATGAATTCCCGCAGCGCTCCCAGCATCCTATCTATGGCCTCTTCACGATTGTCACCATGAACTATTAGTTTGGCAAGCATTGAATCATAGTAGGGTGGGATTTGATATCCACCATAAATGTGGCTATCCACACGAATCCCCTTCCCTCCTGGAAAGTGGACACTCTCAATTAAATGGGGTGAAGGCTGAAAGTTTTTTGCCGGATCCTCTGCATTGATTCGACATTCAATGGAATGACCTCGTAAGCGAATATTGCCCAACCAATCAGGTAGTTTTTCACCAGCATGACAGGCGATCTGCTGTTTCACAATATCCACACCTGTTACTTCCTCAGAAATAGTGTGCTCCACCTGAATCCGAGTATTCATCTCCATGAAATAGAAGTCACCGTGTTTATCCAGCAAATATTCGATAGTTCCGGCACCCACATAATTCACGCGTTTTGCCCCGGCAACGGCTGCTTCGCCCATCTTTTTTCGTAATGCTTCAGAAACGACTGGTGAAGGTGATTCCTCTAATAATTTCTGATGACGCCGTTGGATAGAACATTCACGCTCACCTAGTGAATAAACATTCCCAAACGAATCCCCCAGCAACTGAACTTCAATATGTCTGGGATTTTCAATATATTTTTCAAGATATAAGCCACCATTGCCAAAAGCTGTCTCAGATTCGGACTTTGCCATACCAAAGAGCATGGCTAGATCTTCCGGACGAGAAACCACTCGCATACCACGACCACCGCCACCGGCAGTCGCCTTCAAAATGACTGGATAGCCCATCTCCTCAGCCATTTTTGAAGCTATTTCCGGAGTGCTAACGAGACCCTGACTTCCAGGTATCACAGGCACACCGGCAGCTTTCATGGTTTCTTTGGCTGATGCTTTGTCGCCCATGGCGTTGATCATTCCTGCATCAGGTCCGATAAATTCGATATTATGGGTGTTACACATATCAACAAAGTCAGCATTCTCAGCCAGAAATCCATATCCCGGATGAATGGCATCAGCGTTGGTCACTTCTGCTGCAGTCAGGATAGCCTGTGTATTTAGATAAGATTTCGCAGATGGCCCTGGTCCGATACAAACAGCCTCATCGGCAAATTTTGTATGAAGTGATAATTCATCAGCTTCAGAAAATACGGCGACACTTTTGATGCCCATTTCCCGGCAGGCCCGAATTACCCGTAAGGCGATTTCACCACGATTTGCTATCAGAATTTTTTTAAACATAAGTTACCGGATCAAGGTTCGATGAGAAAAAGAGTCTGGCCATATTCAACTGGCTGGGCATTATCCATCTTGATATCCAGGATAACACCGGACATCTCTGCCTCAACTTCATTCATGATCTTCATGGCCTCAATGATACATAAAGTATCGCCCTTTTTAACATGATCTCCTACCTTAACAAAAGCATCAATATCGGGAGATGCTGACCGATAGAATGTCCCCACCATAGGCGATTTTACTGCAATTCCTTGTAATGAGGTCTCTTCTGGGGCTTCGCTCTCCGCCGAATTAGCAGCTAGAGGAGCTGGAGCAGAAGCAGCATCAAAGCCGGAACTCTGCACCATCATGTTTCCGTTTTGGCGGGAAACTCTGATCTTTTTGCCCCACTTACTGACTTCAATTTCTGAGATGCTGGATTTTTCCAGTAGATCTATGAGTTGTTCAATATCTTTAGTATTCAAAATAAATTCTCTCCTAATCCCGTACGCGTTCCAAATAAACACCTGATCGGGTATCAACCTTAACCTTATCCCCTATGTTTAGAAAAAGGGGAACTGTTACCTTAAGTCCTGTTTCCAAGAAAGCAGGTTTAGAACCACCGGTTGCAGTGTCACCGCGGAGACCCGGATCAGTATCTTTGATCTCTAAAATAACATGAGCCGCGACCTCAACGTCAACAGGTTTAGATTCTCTGAACAAAACTTTGATCGTGTCATTTTCTTTTAAATAGTCTTTGACAGATTCCATGAGGTCTGCATCGAGGGCAGTCTGTTCATAGGTTTCCTTATCCATGATGTGATAGTGACTTTCATCTGCATATAGATAGGTCATTTCGCTGGCAACCAATTTGACATCATTAATTTTTTCACCGGAACGGAAGGTCTGTTCGATAACCTGACCACCGGGAATTTTCTTCAGTTTAGTTCTGACAAAGGCATTTCCCTTGCCCGGCTTAACGTGAAGAAAGTCAACAACTTTCCATAGATTGCCATTAAACTCAATTACCAAGTTGTTTCTTATATCTGATGTACTACCCATTATTTGCGACCCGCTTTCATTCTTAAGTGGCGCGAAGATAACCGAGGTCTGAAATCATGGCAAACTTTTTATCCATGTTAGTCACAAGTCAATAGTCTTAAAGTCGAAGGTCTAAGGCCATAAAGCCTATTCTCCTCTCGCCCTTCGACGGAGTTTATGCTGAGTAAAATCGAAGTACTCAGGACAAGCGCCGCACGCCTAGACGCAGAGATGCTTTTTTACCTTTGTCCTGACTATTGAGTCTTCTACTTCCTGCTATATTCTTTCTCCTGTCGACTGCCTTCTGACTCCTGATTTCTGAATTCTATCCTCTATTCATCATTTTTATCCTTGCCTTCTTTAGTACAAATTCATATTTGACACTTATGAATTTCCTCTCTGATCTCATACCAAATAGCTTTCTTGAGACCATACCTTTAATCGGATTGTATGCTGAATCTCACTTCAGATTTAAGATCCCCTTCAGCCGATACTTCCAGCGTGAGCCTGAACTCATTTTCGATACACCCTGGCGACTGGAACCAGGTCAAACAGCCACCCTTTTCCTCGTAATCAAGGATGCTCATCTTTATCCGGTCACCCTGAACTCCGTGAGGATCACCGCTCTCATGGACGAACAAGTGGTCCATGTGTGGGACTGGTCACTAGATCAAAAAATTGAGGACTATCATACCTCCCTTGACTTTCACTTGTCAGACGTAGAGCTACCCTTTGGTGAGATCGATATCATACCTAGCTTGAATTATTCCATCAGAGGAAAAGCGAAACAAATTGTAGTGGACAATTACCGTCAGCTCAGTAAGCCGCCCTTGAGGGTCACCATTGCTGAAGAGCCCTTGCCAAACATTGAAGGCTGGTATTCTGGTGAAACTCATCTCCATAGCTCTCTTACCGATGACCAGGTTGAATTTGGAGCCAGTCTGGATCAAACCCGTAAAGGGGCACTATTGTGTGGCCTGGATTTTGTCACCACCACGGATCACTCTTATGATCTGGATGATATGCCAGACAACTATCTGGAAAATGATCCTGAATTGCTCAAGTGGAAATCCAGCCGAAAACAGATTGCCGCCATGAATACTGAAACTTCCCTGACCATGATCCCTGCTGAGGAAATCAGTGTAGCCAATAAACGCGGCGACACGGTTCATTTACTCCATTATAATGATCCAGAATACTTTCCCGGTAGTGGCGATAGTGGCGAGAACTGGCCCAGTTTGAATTCTGAATTGACCATTGACGATGTTCTCTCCCATCGTTCTAATAATACGGTTTCAGTAGCGGCTCATACCGGTTACAAATTCACGCGCTTACAGCAGCTGCTTCTCAAGCGTGGTTTCTGGGAGTCTCAGGATCATGATAACTCCGAATTAGATGGGGTTCAGATTCTCAATGGGACACCGGGATCAAGCGGATTCCAGGCGTCCAGGCAATTATGGATTGATGCTCTTTTGCGTGGGAAGCATCTGGCAGTTTTTGGGGGATCTGATGCCCATGGCAATTTCAATCGTAACTGGCATGTGAAACTTCCACCCCTGCTACTTGGGATGAGTGAAGACCAAATATTGGGACAGGTTCGGACCTTGATCCAGAGTAAGAGTAATGGTGTCCCAGATTTGATTGAAGGCATGAAGGCCAGACGCACAGCTCTCACTACAGGGCCAGTAGGTGATCTCATGCTAACGCATGATACTGAAATTGTCAGTATTGGCGAGACTTTATCCCTTCTTCACGACTCTGAAATAATGATAACATTAATTGGCCAGAGTACAGATGAGTTTGGCGCAGAGTTGGATGTGGCTTTGTACTGGGGAGATCTGGTTCAGGGTGAGGAATCTATTTTACACCATGAGGTTGACCTGCAAAAACGATTTAACATCCAAGTCCCCTTTACTCCTGCTACAGATGGCTATTTACGAATGGAGATTAGCTCTGAAGGCTCTCGTTGGCCAGGGGTATATGTCTCCTCTCCTATTTGGATAGAAATTACTCCTTAGCGCTCACCATCCTGGTAGTCATCCTGTCCTTCGACGGGCTCAGGAACCAGGCGATGGATCTCAAACGCATGGGCATGTTATCGAGTTTATGTGTTCCAGCAGTTAATGAGTTAAGCTACGATGGACCACGATAATAAATAAATATTTTGGCGAAGACGCATTCCAAGCATAAGTTTCTAGCGCTAACCCACTAAAAATCTAATCAAAATGAATTGGTAATTTTTCATTACCTGAAGTTGTACTTCGCGAAATGAGGTAAAGTATGCCTATCCACACCAAGCAAGAAAATGATATGACATTAATGACTCGGTATCGCAGGGAGTTACGAGCCAGGCATTACAGTCCAAGAACGGAAAAGACCTATTGCAGGTGGGTGGTACGTTACGTCCATTTTCACAAGCTTAAGCATCCAGAGCAAATGGCTGAAAAAGAGATTAATATCTTTTTATCATATCTTGCAGTAAGTGAGAAGGTTAGTTCATCCACACAGAACCAGGCTCTGGCAGCGATTCTCTTTTTATATAGGAATGTATTCAGCATTGAGATAGGTGATCTTGGTGATGTGATTCGGGCAAAGGAAGGTCGTAGGATTCCGGTAGTAATGTCTAAAGAGGAAGTGAAGAAAGTGCTGGTTCAGATGCATCCAAGAGTTCGGTTGATTGTTGAATTACTCTACGGATGTGGTTTTAGAGTTTCGGAGTGTTTAAGATTGAGGGTGAAGGATATTGACTTCTCAAGAAACGAGATCACAGTGAGGCGTGGTAAGGGCGATAAGGATCGTATGGTCATGTTACCACAGAAATTAAAACGAAGGCTGCGGGATCATTTAAATATAGTCAAGCGAATTCATGAGCAAGATTTGAGTGATGGTTGGGGTCAGATGCCAATGCCTGATGCCTTAGACAGGAAGTACCCCAGGGCGTCGCGGGAATGGAGGTGGCAGTGGGTCTTTCCTCAGGACAGGAGGTGGAGACAAGTAGAGACTGGTAAACAAGGCCGGTATCATATTGATGCATCGATTGTACAACGGTATATTAAACAATCTGTAGATAAATGCGACTTGACGAAGCGGATAAGTTGTCATACATTCCGCCACTCATTTGCAACCCACTTATTGGAGTCAGGATATGATATCCGAACCTTGCAAGTATTATTGGGACACAGGAACTTGAAGACAACGATGATCTATACGCATGTCTTGAATCAGGGTCCTGGAGCTGTGCGTAGCCCATTGGATGATTTGGAGTGATAGTATGATGTCAGCTTATACGGACCATGATAAGATCCCAGATAAATTATTAATATCCATAAGTTACTGTGGGACAATGCATTACATAAATATTGATCCGAATCTTATCAGTACTGTAAATAGAAAATATTCACATTATGCTGATCAGCATAAGTATTGTTAGGGAGAAAGTATTAATGATAAATTTGAAGAAGTGTCCATTCTGTGAGCAGATGGCAGAAGTCCAATCAGATGTACTTCATAGTTCAACAGCTATCCAGTGCGATAGATGTGGTAGAATCGGGATTACAGAAGAGTTAAACCTTATGCTCGGGGGAACAAAATATCATGATGCTAGGATTAAAATCGCACATTTAGCGTCTGAGAAAAGGTTGAAATCAGAAGGATATTACATTCTTACAGACGGAATAGACGACATACGTGACAATATACCACTTATTAAACTAGAAACTTTTCTAAGAGAATACCCAAAATCTCCAACTGAAATTCTTGACAGAGCACTATTGAATTTGTCAAGAATGACAACACATCCCAGCGATAGAATTCCATTTAAAGATACTGACCATAGTATCCTCTTCTCTGACTCAGTCGAAGGAATGCTCTACATATTGCGACAATTTTCAAATTTGAAATATATCACTCCAACATCTTCCGTTCCATGCACCTTATCGATTGAATCAGATGGCTGGGTGAGAATAGAAGAATTACAAGACAGCAAATCAACACGCTATAAACAGGCTTTTGTTGCAATGTGGTTTGACAAAAAAATGACAGAAATATTTGAAGAGGGAATTTGCCCAGCAATTGAAGCAGATGGCATTACGACAGCTTTTCGCGTTGACCTTAGTGAACACAACAACAAAATCTGTGATCAAATCATCCAAGAAATTAGACGGAGTCAATTTATGGTTGCTGATTTTACAGGAAACAGAGGTGGTGTTTATTATGAGGCTGGATTTGCTGGAGGTCTTGGAATTCCTGTTATTTGGATCGTTCACGAGGATGATCTCGATGATGTGCATTTTGATACAAGGCAGTACAACCACATAACCTATTCTACACCTGAGGAGCTTCGTGATAAATTAAAAGCACGGATTCTAGCGACAATTCAGACTTCTCCCTAACAAGCGCTAGCTACAGACTCGGCTTACAAATGATGAATGGTAAATTGTGAATGATAAATTACAGAAAGATTAAAAATGACCACCTCGCTGTAGAAGCGCAGAGGCGTTAGCCAGACCATGGAGTTGAGCTATGAAATATGAATTGGATACTTTTCATCGGAACGTTCCTGATAAACTATTAATTGAGGATGTTTCAAATGTAGCAAAATTGCTTGATCTAGAAAAAATGACAATCGATCAGTACAATGAAAATGGTAAATACCACGCAACGACTCTCACAAGACGATTTGGTTCTTGGTTTAAGGTTCTAGAATTAGCTGGACTCAAAAAAACAAGAAATCTCAACATTCCGAATGAGAAACTGTTTGAAAATCTTGCTGAGATTTGGCTTCGCCAGGGGAAACAGCCCAGATACTCGGATCTTAGTAATGATTTTTCGAAATATTCTGCAGGCACTTATGAAAATCGTTTTGGTAGATGGCGATTAGCGCTTGAAGCGTTTGTAGAGTGGGCAAACGATGGTGAGAATCATATCAATCCAGAACCTAAAAAATCGAAAGTACGTTCCCATCGGACTTCCCGAAATATAAATTGGCGTTTGCGCGCACTAGTCTTGATGAGGGATGGTGCTACTTGTCGAATGTGTGGAGCGAGACCTGAAAACGGTATAAGGCTCCATGTTGATCATGTAAAACCGTGGGCAAAAGGTGGCGAAACAATCTTGGATAACCTGCAAGTGCTTTGCCAAAAATGTAATATTGGAAAATCTGATTATTTTGCTGAAGAAGCTGGCTAACAAAGGCTTAGAGCTGACACAAAACCAAAGAAGTGCAAGAGGATTAATGATGTGGAGGGCTAGTAATATCGAACCAAGCGAGTCTGCTTCAGGAAGCAGCTCAAGCCTAAAGCGTTAGGTACACTTATGAATTTCAAACTAATAATCACACTTTTGATAGCAATTGTCCTTTTTTACTGTGATAAGCCCTCAGAAGGGAAATATGCTGGCGAGGATATTTTAGGAAAATGGCAAAGAACAGATTCGTGGTCTTGCCGCCAATACTTGTTAAATGCAGATCAGTTTGTACCAGAACAAGGGCTTGCTGATTCAGGTCAAATTGTAGTGTCTAATGCCTATTTTAATGATACGCTTGAGTACCTTAGCTGGGGACCGTACAAATCCAATGAGTTGTATATAGGTAACAGAGCCTTTTATGAAGACGATTACGACAAAAGAAGGGTCTGGCTTTATGTAAATTCTGATTTTAAAGAAATTATGCTTTTTGTTATCCCAGCTCCTGGAGATAACCAGTATCATAGTTATTTTTCAGAAGATCGACTAACCAATTATAGCCCTGTATCATTCACATGGACAATACCCTCGACTATTCTTTTTGATGCTACAAGGGACTGGGATTCAGTATTTGTGTCAGGTTCACTTAAATCCCCTGGTATCTTTCACTCAGCGGCTGAGCCAATTCGGGAATGTAACTCTCGCAGTTATCCAGATTCTATTAAACATTTACTCCCCGTGTACAATTTTACCGCCGATGGAAAATACATTCAAACTTTTTATGCTACTGATACGACTTGGGTTATTTCGGGTACATATAAACTCGAGAATGACTCTTTATTCATATACACTGATACTGGCTATGGCCCTTTTCAAGGGGAAATCACCTATCACACATTTCAAGTGGGGCAAAATTCAATGTCAATTAAAATAGATTGTTCTCTGTGTGAAATTTATTGGTATAACAAACGAGATGATTGCCTGTCAACAATAGAATATGAGAGAGAGTACGAGCCAGGAAGTCTCGTGGATTCGAGATTAGAATATTTGATTAATTTTCAACGATTAGAGTAATGAAACGGTACCTAACAGGCGCTTGGTGCAGACATTCTGAAGGAGTTTGCCAAACAATTATGACGATTAATATACAGCATCTAATACAAAACAAATATTTGACCTTCGCAGCACAAGTGCAGGGTCGTTAGAAAGATATCAGATGATAAATCGAAGCTGCGCAAATATTATTTTGGTTCTTCTTTTTCCCTTCTATTGGGTATTGGAAGGCAATGCCCAAGGCGTATGGGCAAGGACCTATGGAGACCTTGAGCCACAGATGGCTTATTCAGTGATTGAAACATCTGACCATTACTATCTGTTCGCTGGGGCCACAGATTATGAGTCGTGGTTGGTGAAAACGGATATCCTCGGCGATACACTCTGGACAAAAACCTTTGGCGGAAAAGATGCGTATTCGGTCATTGAGACTTCTGATCAAAGCTACCTGTTAGCTGGAGCCTCAGATTACGGTCCCAGTGGTATGGATATGACACTGGTCAAAACTAACTCATTAGGCGACACACTCTGGACGTACAATTGCCCAATGGATTTCCATGAAGCCGCCATGCAAGTAATTGAAACCTCTGAACAAAATTACCTCATGGTTGGAAGACAATCTTCATTCTCCCGCGATGATGCGGGAGTAATGGCAAAAACAGATTCTGAAGGTTCACTTATCTGGACTCGTACGTTCGATGGCGCTGATGATGATGGAATATACTCAATAGTCGAAGCCGAGGATCAGGGATACGCTTGTGTGGGCTACACCTACTCATCCGGTGGAGGGGGAAGCGACTTCTGGCTAATAAAAACTGACTCCCAGGGGAATACACAGTGGACTCAAACTTATGGAGGTCCAAATGATGAATTTGCACATTCCATCATAAAGACTACAGACCAATGCTACCTGATAGCCGGTTCCACATCCTCTTTCGGAGAAGGCAATAAAGACTTATGGTTGGTAAAAACCGATTCGCTTGGGAATGAACTTTGGACAAGAACCTTCGGGGGGTGGAAGAGGATAGAGGACTTTCACTGATAGAAACTACTGATCATAGCTATATAGTGACTGGCTACACAAAGTCTTATGGAGTGTACGGATTCTATCGAAAGAATGTATGGTTGATAGGCACTGATACTCAAGGTGCTTTGCAATGGATGCAGTTGTACGGGGCAAACGGTGATGATGGTGCATACTCCGTTACGGAGACTAATGATCATGGATTCCTGATGGCTGGCTATACGGATTCTTTTGGTGATGATTCCCAAGCCTGGCTAATCAAAACTGATTCATTGGGAACCTCTCCGGCAAACTACTATCTATCGATCAACCCAAAGGGGGAAAGTTATCAGCCCATTTCGTTAGTGTTATCAACTTTTCCTAATCCAACTAATTTGAATTGCACAATCTTCTATTCACTACCTCGAACTGACAATATTATGATCACGATTCATGATCTTTTAGGTGCTAAAATTTTTAGTCACGCAACTGGAGAATTATCGGCAGGTCAACAGTTCTATACTTGGTCATTGGTTTCTAATGATGGAGAAGATCTACCAACAGGAATTTATCTGCTTCAATTAAACGGTAAATACCACAGAGGGAGTTCTAAGATCCTGCTCATAAAATGATACTTTCTAACCCGTGCTTGCTGCTGACTTTCATGAATGGAGTGGTTATCGAATTGAAAGAAGAATACAAAAAGTAATGGATCGGCAAACTTCTACTCCCCCTCGGCAGCAGAAGCGCCAGCTGTTAGATGGAGTAATATCAAATGAATGAATATTTCTTGAAATGGTTTTTATTCCTCATTTTAGTTGTCGTGATGACTTGCGCTGACCCTGATTCGGGAAACAAGGAAGCTGTATCTTGTGAGAACGGGTTTCTTCCATGTTCTGATGATACAACGGCCTGCTGTGAGGTTACCTGCCCAGAGGGCTATTATTTGGGCGGTATCGATTCCACTGAGTGCCTTGAAATAGTTTGCCCTCCTGGATACTACCTAGGGGGAGTTGATTCATCGGAGTGTCTTGAGATTGTATGCCCACCTGGATTCTATTTAGGTGGCGAGGATTCGACAGAATGCATATTGCTAGTATGTGACCCTTATTTTCATCAATGTGATACAAACTCTATTGAATGTTGTCCTGATACGATCAGCTATCTGCCGGTAACTGTCGGAAATTGGTGGGAATATAATGTTCGATTTTACGATGAGAATTATGAGAGTGGGCATAATTGGACAGGTGTGGAAAAATGGCAGATATTAAATATTTCACCAGATTTAAATATTGTTACAGTAAGTACAGTTTTCAATGGGGTGGTTATTAATTGGCGACTTCGAGCAGGAACAAATTTTGAAAGTGATACTACAGAAGTTATAAATGATAGTCTTGTATTTACAATCGATCTGAGTGATGGCCTACTTGCTGCAACTGACTGTCAAGGGTGTGATAGTAACACTGCTTCTGCTTTTCAAGTCATTTCTTCGGTTAATAAAGCATTCCCAATCCCAATCAGGCAGGAATATACGGGTACTGTTATAGCTATGTGGAATTGTCCGTATTGGGAAGGTGAGTGTGTAAACTTTACCTTGGATAAAACTATAGGGATAACTCAGTTGCGAAGTTCCTATACAGATGGATATTGGGGATATCTAGTGGAGGCCAATTTAATCGATTATCTGGTGCATTAGTAGGTGATACTAGCTACCCAAGCAAACGTTTGTTGCTGACCTATCTGGTAGCAAGGCGCTCTAACAAAGGCTTCAACTTGATGTTCTAAGAGGGGTGTACAAAGCGAAAATGATGATAACTATACGAAATATGATACAAATCCAAGAAATTGTCGAGTGCAGCTTAAACTCGGAGCGTTAGAGAGAGCTAAATATGGAAAAACTAATTCTACTTCTGTTATCATCTCTAGTAATTTTAGCAACTTTAATTAATTGTGATCATGCTCTTGAGGAGGTTGTCATTGAAGATCAGTTTACGGGCTTTCCTTCATTTTCAATATCCTGGGATAATCCGGTAAAAACATTTTCGATTGAACAAATTGATGACAGTACACGGCGATTTCTTTATCGAAACTTGGTGGATGTAACCACTTCGTGGCAAAAAGCATGGGTTGAAGATAGCACCTTATTCTTAGAACTGGATTCGCAACCAGACGGTATGTTTGGTCCTGACTGGCAAAATAGCTATGTGTACATGGATCTACACGTGCGTGAAGTTGATGCAATAAATAATGTTAAGGTTCATGGAAGCTCGCTAGTTTTACCGAAACAGGACATTTCAGAAGTGGGTCAATTCCCAATTCTGAATGTAATCTGGTATGGAGCTCCTAACGCTTTTACTGGTGATGAAAGGCAATTTGCAATTGAATCACTTTCTGCTATGCATAAACATATTAGGGTCTACGAATGGGGAGATAGTGCGCAATATGAGGGCAATCTCCAAAAGGTTAGTGGAGATACATTATTCATCGACATTGAAAATGATGGGACAAATTATTGGGAGGCAACCTCTTGGAAAGCGTATTCTGATACGATAGATTTGAATCCTGAAGAAGAACTTCTAATCGATTACATTGATTTTAACCAAGCTGAGCTACTTCTTAGAAAGTATTGAAATAGTCTCTCTAAAACAGGCTTAGAGCTGACTCACATGCAGGTGATATGTTGAGGATAATCAAGTGGATGGATACAGTTAACTTACAAAATGTTGCTTTCTTGAGAAGCAGAACAAGCCAAGCGCGTTAGGCAAACAGAGTATGTTATGGAAATAAACTCCAACCAAAATCAAATTGAATGTTTTCCTATGATATCAAGAAGTATTCGACACCTTTCATCTTTCCTAGTAACCCTTTTGGTTTTCATCCAATGTGAATATTCTCCCACTGGCAGCAATTTTCAGGAGAAGGAGATACCTGAGCCAATCATTTACATTGACCTGAACAATTCTGCAGATACTGTTTCTGCTTGGGGATTTACGACGTTGGCTTATGATCTCAACCTATTGGGTCGCGATTTCTATGGTGGTGAATTGCTACTGGACAGCGTTTTAATTCATAGCTTTACTCAACTCAAAGGCTCATACTCTTTGAACACCTATGATTTTGTCCAAGATACATTGAGTCTAATCATTCGAGGTGTGTCAAAAACTGGCTCAAATAGCTTGGCAGATATCGTCGGAGCAGAATATCTATCTTTTGAACTCGAATATATTCTAACCATCGATAATCGCCCGCCACGTCCTCTTTTTATGAAGGGGATTTCTACTAGATCTGGCGATATGGTCATCTCCTGGGAGAAATTTAACCGGAATGGTTTCATCAGGTATAACATCGACAAGGGGCAAGCTATTTCCGGCGGAAATATAGATGAACGGCATCTTACTTCTGTGTTTGATGGGAACACCACTACCGTCATTGATTCAACCTACCTGGGGGGACCCGCGTATTATCGAGTGAATGTTATTTCCGCATTGGGACAGTCTCAAGGTGAATATTTTTATTATATAGAAGGGCAACCTGTATTTTACCCCTCAACAGATACTAACTATTCTGAGATTCCCATGCACTGGACACCGTGCTTATATCCACAAAATTTTTCCAAATATGAAATCACGAAAGATGACAACACGATTTTTTCCACGGGAGATATAAACAATACGAGCTTTGTCGACTCAGATGTCGCGTTTGGAGATCCGATTGGGTACACATTGGATGTTGTTTTTAAAAATAATTACATCTGGTCTCATAATCTTCACGACAGCTTTGAAGCATATCTCGGTTTGCCTTTTCCCTATCCTGGCAGTTTGCAGTTTTGTGCTGTCACTGGCTCAATCTATCGTCAATATGGAAATACTATTTACCGCATGGATGCTGAATCATATGCTAATCTGGACTCATTAACACTGGATTCGGAGGTCTCCTACTTTTGCTTTGGAATCTCCCCAAATGGTCAGTATGCCTATGTCACCAACTATATTAATGGAACAGGCTATATCCATCAAATAGACCCACTGACTCTCACAGCCCAACAAACATGGACCACAAGCGCCTTGCTGGGGTATAATGGGCGAGCGATCCATGATCTCTCAGTGTCAAACACCAACAGGATAACTTTTCCCAGTTTCATGGAAAAAAACTATTCAAATTGGGGAATGGGCGTCGTTGTAATGGATATGAATGATCCCATCCAGGTCATTAATCCCAACTACGCTTATGGCACTAATTCTGAAATTTCTGCAAACGGGCAATATTTGATCGCGTATGATACACTATACCAGATTGGTGAAAACACCCTCACTGAAATAGCCGGTTTGGGCCAATGGGTTGAGAGTCTATTCATTGGAGAAGGCAATCAACTCTTGGTATCTACCCCTAGTTCGATTACCACCTATGATGCAAACGACTTCAGTGTTGTTAGTCAGGTTAACGCCCCAGACCGACTTAGAAACCCATATTTTGATCCGGTAACTTCTCTGGTCGGGGGGCTATTCAGGAGTGAAGGTCGCTATATTGTCATCGACCCAAGCACAGGCGCTACCGTTCAGGATCTCTCTGCAAGCTCCACCAAATTATACAGGTTCTGGGACAATACAATTTTCACCTCAGGGTATCGACTATCGCTAGAAGCACTAGGAAATTGAATTCATGATCAAGTCGATTATTTGCTCCGTAATCTTCCTGTATTCCTCACTCGGTGTTTTTGCTAGAGACATGGTAATACAGGTCCAGATCGGTCAGAGCCAGTATGATATGTCCGATATGCATCTGTTGCAGCAAAATATCGTTTCTGAATATGGCAGTCTGTCGATTCCAGCAGAAATTACTTCAGAATTTCCCAGTTTTTATTATACACGTGTTGATATCATCAAGAAATTTAATCCTCGGTACGCTGGAGGTTTTACTTGGACGCACATGGAAGCTGGCGGTCGTGTGCATTATGCCGATTATTCAGGCCACATCGTTTCTGATCAGATTGTAAGGAGTAATGGCTATGGCTGGTACAACGCGTGGACGATCCGTGACTTTAATTCATCTAATTTTATGGTTAACATGCCTGTATATGGACTCTGGAGTAGTCTCTCTTTGAGCGATGAGATGAAGGTTTTTGACGAAAGTGAAAATACCGAGTACGAGTTAGTAGCACTAGGCCTCGCTCTTGCCCCATCACTTGCCTTTCAGTACAAGATCACAAGATTATCCCTAACATTTGAGGGTGGGTACCAATTAAGCTACTCGAAGGCATTTCATCTAAAAGATGAGGAAGATGCCATCCTCCGTGTGGATGGCAATAAGCTCGGCCCCAATTGGTCAGGTCTGCGCATAGGGATTGCAGTGGGATACCAGCTATTTTAGGAAAATGACACTTTGAGTCGCACCGAAAAACCTAAGAGCCTGTGGATAAATTAACTGCTGTTGCCTAACAATGGCTTGGTGCTAATTCGAGAATAAGGAGTGCAGGTCTGAAATACTGTGGTCGGACGATCGAAAATTGCACAACAATGCTTTCTTGAGAAGCAGCACAAGCTTAAGACGTTAAACATCCCTTTTGAAAAAGTCTTGAAATAGCATGATAACCGTGATATACTTATAGCATGATACGTTCATTCGCAGATAAGGGTGCTGAAGACATCTTCAATGGTATTGATTCGAAGATTGCACGAAAAAAATGTCCTACTGGTTTGATGAGAATAGCTACTCGAAAACTTGACCAATTAGATTCTGTGATTCAGCTTTCTGAGCTACGAATTCCACCAGGAAACAGACTAGAGGCATTAAAGGGTAACAGAGAAGGTCAATACAGTATCCGAATCAATGAGCAGTATCGGGCATGTTTTAGTTGGACTGAATTAGGTCCAATAGATGTAGAAGTAGTGGATTACCACTAAAGGAGAATATTATGGTTAGAATACCTACTCATAGATCACCAACTCATCCTGGTGAAATGTTGCTTGAAGAATTCCTGAAACCCATGGGAATTTCGCAGAAACATTTGGCAAAATCCATACATGTTCCATTTCAGAGAGTGAACGAACTCGTAAACGGTAAAAGAGGAATCACACCGAGCACCGCCTTGCGTCTTTCACGATTCTTTGGGAATACACCTGATTTCTGGATGAATCTTCAGCAGCGATGGGATTTGTATTGGGCAAAAAATAAAGAGGCTGAAGAACTTGAAGAAATTCACAGTTTTTCCTGATAAGTGGTCGGCTGTTTAACAGGTGCTTGGTACTGACATACTGAAGTTGCTTACTAAACAATTATGATGATTAAGATACAGCATTTAGTACAAAATAAGCGTTTGACCTGTGCAGCAAGTCCATCAAAAGCTGCGCTTTTAATGTGAACAGCGCGGGGGCGTTATGCCGCGAAGCATGCGATAGGCCGTAGCTGCTAATCACATGACCTGATGCAAAGAATAACGATTCTTGAAGGGGAAAGGATCCCGATGATGCGAGCGTTGATAATAGCACTGACAGTCGCTTTCTGTGCTGCATATAGCCCGGCAGAGCAGGCCTCCGAAAGCCTGTCCGCAGATACTCCCAAAGATGACACCTCAAATGTCTTTGACGAGGACGAGGTCAAAGCGGCAGTGAATCGATTCTTGATTGCCATTGGTAATTACGACCTGGACGCCCTGCCTCCCATGTTCACCGCAAATGCAAATATCGGTTCAGTGCGCTTTCGTAATGGAGAATTGCACACCAAGACATACACATTCGAAGAATTCTATTCCGTCCTGAAGGCGCGCAGCAACCCATCCCGGTATCAGGAACCAGTTTCACACTTTACAGTTCATATAGAAGCTGGGGGTCTCGCCTTTGTCCGGGCAGACGCGACCCTGATCAGGGACAATATAGCTCGTTCAAGGAACATAGACTACTTCACCCTGATCAAAGAGGGCGGGACCTGGAAGTTCTTGAGTGCTTCCTATATTACTACACCTATCGCGAAATGATCGCCAGTACAGCTGCCTCGGCATAACAAGCGCTAGCAACTGACACAGCCAATTTCAGTGGGGGGCCAAAATAATTGAAGAATAGAAACAGTTTAAACGTTAAGGGGCTCTGCAGCTAAAACTCAAAACGTTAGGTTTAACTAGCGATAGCGATATGTGCAATCTAACACAGGAAATATCTGATTATCGCAACAGATGACGGGTAGCATTATTGATCTTTTTCAATTGAATATTCTCAATAAAAGGACACAATATGAGTAGCAAACGCATCAAAATGGTTATCATTATCATTGTTGCCCTAGTGATCGTGATTCTGGGTTCCATCTATATTCTCCCATCACTTCGGGAGCGTCCTGAAAACATCACCCTTGGAGAGGAATGGGCGGGTCTCATAAATGAACATCAGACTTTTTCAGCTAACCCTCCTGGGGATTCCACAGTAGTTTTATTCAACTATGCCGATTCCTCGGATGAAAATCTTAGACGGCTGAAGGAGACCTACAATCTGGAAACGGTCGCAGGGGAGGGTTCTGAGATTGATCAAATCATTAATTTAACTCGGTGGGTATTTAAGCTCACAGGGCACGCGAATAATCCGAAATTCCCGAAAGAGATAAACGCATTCACAGTGATACATTTAGCGACAGTTGACAATAAAACAATCAATTGCTATTTGAAGACGGTTGTGCTGAACGAGGTATTTCTATCCATGGGGTTCGCTTCACGTCAGACACACCTTCTGCCTCATTCCCACGAGAAGGATGAAAGCCACTATATTACATCTGTCTATTCCAGGACTCTTGGGAAATGGCTATGGATGGATCCAGATTTTGGTTTCTATCTGACTGATGAAGCAGGAAACATACTAGGATATCCTGAAATCCGGAAGCGTTTGATCTCTGGTGACCCTTTGCTGGAGCAGGACCTACAAACCGATCAAGGAGGGTTATCGAAAACCTGGGAACGTTTCATAAGCTGGGTCGAAGCCGCTGACTATCAATGGTATCTCTCGAAGAATATCTTCAAGGTTCGTTGCCAACAAACCAGCATGTTCAATCAACGCTCAAAACCAGAGAAGGTGTACTTTGAGTTAATTCCAGATGGATATCGAGAGGAACTTTTGAATACATCAGAGCTGACTAAACGCGGGAAGGTCATATACATCAGCGATAAGCAATTGTTCTGGCAGGCACCTTCACCGTAAACCTAACAAGCGCGTGCTACAGACTCGGCGCGTAAGAGGTGAATCAAGATGAATACAGTAATATTAAATATTGAAGACTATAGCCTCGCAGTAGAAGCGCAGGGTCGTTAGGAAAGGGTTGTATCACAACGAGCACATAAGGAGTGATAAATGAAGGAGAAATTGTAAGTGGTCCTTCTTAGGTCTTTTGCCCATAAGTTGGAGCAGACCAAGTTCGGTCAAAAATCCCTGACCAAACCGGACGGACTGCCTATCTTGAAGCAGCAACCTGGCACGCGTGTCTACGTAGGCTTAGTCTCACTTGTGATGAGTTTTTTGATAAGTTTGCCGGCTCTGGCTTTCTTGACCTATCTGTCGGTGAAATTAACTAAGCCGATTATAATTGCAGTTGGCGGTCCTGTTGTTTTCATATTGGTGCACATCATGTTCGGGGTGGGCGTTTATCTGGCCGGGAATAACTACGCTTTAGAGATGCTACATTGGGCCACCAAACGATTTTTACAAAAATATGGTAGTTAATTACTATGATATCGAAATAACAAAGAGAATGAAAAATATGACCAGGGGAAATAATGAAAAGAAAAAAACACTTGGCGATATACTTTCAGGAAAAAACAGGGAAGCAATTCCAAACATAGCTTTCCATGTTATGACATTTATAATGAAATTGATGGATTTATTTGGAAAGCGTTATAGTAAAAACTTTGAAACGCTTGATCTTAAACCAGGACAAACTGTTATTGATTACGGTTGTGGCCCTGCACGATATATCCATATTGCTTCCAATACTGTTGGAAAATCAGGTAAGGTAATAGCTGTAGATATTCATCCACTTGCTATTAGCAAAGTAAAAGAGAAAATTAAAAAATACAAATTAACTAATGTAGAAGCTGTTCTTGCGGAACAATACAGCACATCTATAATCAATGATACTGCAGATGTAATATATGCTTTAGACATGCTTCATATGATAGAACGACCAAATGAGTTGTTAAAAGAATTAAGCAGATTGGTAAAAAGAGATGGAACAATAATAATTGAGGACGGGCATCAACCACGTTCTAAGACAATTCAAAAGATAGAAACATCTGGTTTTTTAAAAATTATTCAAAAAACCAAGTTTCATGTTAAATGTCAGAAAATTATATAAATCACAAAACACATAACAAGTGCATTAACTCGGACGTTTTTCACGCCGCTTCGCTCTGCAAAAAACGCCAGTTATGCATGCGTTAGGTTTACTTTAGTAATAGTTTGACAATTAAACAAAATCATCCAAACTATTTGAATATATTATTCAACATGGAGGACAAATGAAAGCAGTCATCTGTACAAAATATGGACCTCCTGAGGTCCTTGAGATTCGAGACATTGAGAAACCTACTCCTAAAGACGATGAGGTGCTGATAAAAATACATGCAACAACAGTGCACATTGGGGATACTAAAATTCGGAGTTTTAAACCCGGACTAGGAAAGCTTCAGGATATTTTATTTAAGCCCATCATGCGTTTTATGATTGGTTTCAGGGGACCCCGTAAAAAGGTATTGGGGATGGAGCTCGCTGGGAAAATCGAAGCAATTGGAAAGGATGTTGGACTTTTCAAACCGGGAGATAAAATATTTGCTGCAACCGCGATGACTTTTGGTGCCTATGCTGAATATAAATGCATGTCAGAAAATGGTGTGTTGGCAAAAATACCCGCCAATATGTCCTATGAAGAGGCTGCACCTATCCCCAATGGTGGTATCACAGCGTTGCGTTTCCTAAGAAGAGCCAATCTTCAGCAGAACCAGAAGATTCTTATCTATGGTGCCTCAGGAAGCGTAGGAACTTTTACCGTTCAGCTCGCTAAATATATGGGAGCGGAAGTAGTTGGCGTGTGCAGCACCACAAATATGGACATGGTACGTTCACTTGGTGCGGACAAAGTTATCGATTATACGCAAGAGGATTTCGCCAAAAGCGCTGAGAAGTATGACGTCATTTTTGATGCAGTAGGCAAGGTTTCACATTCTCTCTGTAAAAACATATTAAAGCCGACAGGTGTGTATCTGAACGTACTCAAGTCTTCAGGCGGGTTGAAGTTGAAAATTGAAGAGTTAATGTTTCTTCAGACGCTTTTCGAGAAGGGTGAAATTAAATCGGTCATAGATAGACGATTTTCACTTGATCAAATTGTTGATGCTCACAGATATGTCGACAAGGGACATAAAAAAGGCAATGTGATTATTACTGTGGGATCAGAAATCTAACCAAAGCATAGAGCGGACCTAAAAAGGAGATTACTTGACGAGAATGGCTTGTTGATCAGAACGGGTTCTTCTCATTGGAGGATATCATGAATAAGCTCAGGAAACAGTCCATCATTATCGGAATTCTAATCATTTGTAGCTTCATATTCGGAATTCTAAGTATTGAACAATCTATTGACAGTGATGAATATCTTAGCAAAGTGGTAGAGAATATTTTTTATGTGAAACTAGCTCTAGTTTCGCAACTACTCCTGGCATTCACATACATTGCTATTGCAGTTATGATCTTCGATGTGATAGCCAAATTTGATTTGGGAATGTCCTATGGATACCTTGTTTTTAAGTCTACTGCTCAAGTATTCAATATTCTTGGCACCATATTTATTATTGCCTTCATAACATTGAGCAAAGAGTATGGCGAGAGTAGTCCAGATAATTTCTCAGTGTACGTACTAATGGGTGAATTGTTGAAGAGTGCCAGAGATTATGCGAATCATGTCATCATGATCCTGATAAATAACATTGGAGTATTAATATTTTCTTTCATCGCTTTTCGATATAAAATTATCCCCAGGTGGATGTCATTGCTGGGCTTTTTTGGTGCCATAGTTTCAGGATTTGCCAGCCTTTTAGTCCTTTTTGAATTGATGGATGTCTTGACCATGGAATACCTATTGCTGAATGCTCCATTGGCAATTCAAGATCTTAGTCTAGCCATTTTCTTAATTTTTTTCGGTTTCATTGACAATGAACTGGGACAAGATGAAAAGAGAAAGGCGGGATTAACAAAAGCTTAGGGCACATCTACGCTCACCCTAAGCTAGGATGGACAATTAACAATTTTTTATTAACCTTGCCTGGTCTAGACACTAGGCAGTGCCTAGATGTGCAAAGTCACTTAACATTTTAAAGGAATCACTCTTGGGTTTAAAAACTTCAGTATTTATTGCTACCAGTCTAGACGGATTCATCGCCAGAGAAGATGGTGATCTTAACTGGTTAGATGCAGCGAATGCCGCAGTACCCGTCGGTGAGGACTGTGGCTATGAATCCTTCATGAGCTCTATTGATGTCTTAGTCATGGGCAGATATTCTTACGAAAAGGTGTTATCATTTGGAGATTGGCCCTACAGGGACAAGCCAGCCATCGTTCTTAGTAGTCAAGCAATTGAAATTCCTAGAAGTATCAGCAAATTTGTGCAACAATCCTCTGAATCGCCAAAAGAACTATCTGAGCGCCTATCAAATGAGGGAGTCAATCGTATCTATGTGGATGGTGGTATTACCATTCAAAGGTTTTTAGCCGCAGGACTCATCCATGATATTACCATCACTGTAATTCCTGTAATTCTAGGCAAAGGGAAATCATTGTTCGGTGACTTTGAGAAAGATATTTCGCTAGAGCATATCGCCACCATAGCTTACGATTTTGGCTTTGTCCAGTCTAGCTATCGAGTAAAGCATTAGAAATAATCCAGAATTAATGACACAAAAAGCGCGTAAGAAAACACACAATGATCAAGCACCCTACTGGGCTATTGCAGTAGTCGTTTTTGGCGGGACTGGTTTGTCTACTATATGGATCAATATGGGAAACTTCTGGAGCGGATATGTGCTTGATATGACTGGACCAGCTTGGAATTATATTTTGTTCAGGGGGCTATATACCGAATTTGCCGAGAATAGGTGGACGCGTTTCTTCACTCCAATCAGAACTGTGAGTATTTTCCTTTTAGTCTGCCTGGGAATTGAACTAGCCCAATATTTCCAATTGTATGACTCCACTTATGATCCCTGGGATTTTTTAGCCTATATTTCAATTTTGCTTCCGATCTTTCTTATAGATTCATATACCTCAAGTTGAGAAAAAGATCACTTAAGCCAACAATCCACTGTTTTTTGTTTATATTACATTTTTAGTCACCTTTTATTAGCAAGGAGGAATATATGTCTCAATACATAATCACTTATCTAGGTGGTAATCCACCAGCCAGCCCTGAGGAAGGCAAACAACATTTTGCAAAATACAGTGAATGGTTAGCCTCGCTTGGTGAGTCAGCAGTGAGTCCCATGAATCCGTTTAAGGATACCAGTACCGTTAATCCTGATGCTACCATCTCAGAGGGTAGCTCAACAAAAATGTCCGGCTATACCGTTATTGAAGCTGAGTCAATGGATGCAGCACTAGCCATTGCGCAGGCCTGTCCTTTTCTTGATATTGGTGGTTCACTTGAGGTGTCAGAGTTGATGCAGATGCCTGGCTAAGCATAAGCAAGGGGATTCCCATTGGATCTAAGGTTTCGAGAAGCAGAACAGAAAGATGTATTAACGCTTGTGGGTTTACTGGCGGATGATGAGTTAGGTCAGCAGCGTGAAGACACGTCTCTCCCCATGAATGATTCCTATCTGCTGGCTTTTGATCAAATTGCAGACGATCCAAACAATGAACTCTTTGTTGTTGAGGTGAATCAGATCATCGCGGGGATGCTTCAATTGACCTTCATCCCCTACCTTACCCATATTGGTTCCTGGCGCTGCCTGATTGAGGGAGTTCGAATTCATCGAGATTACCGGAATCAAGGTTTGGGAACAGAATTTATCAACTGGGCTATCAATAGAGCTCAAATCAGAAATTGTAGTATTGTCCAACTTACAACCGACAAGCAGAGACCCAAAGCCATTCGTTTTTATGAAAACCTCAGGTTTGAGCCCACTCATGAGGGGTTCAAGTTAAAACTGAACCAGAAGGAACTCGGAAAATCCTAATTTAGCTCTAGAATTATTCGCTATCATTTAACAAACGTCTAGACCTGAGCAAGAACATCAGTTAATATGACTGACAGTGAAAATTGGTCACTAAAAATAATAATAAATGGAGAATATAATGGCAACTTATGAATGTTCAATCTGCGGTATGGGAGTGAATGCAACCTGTGCAAAATGCGATGCTCCGCTTGAGGACGATAGCTTGACCACTGACAGTGGTGCCAAGGTGCAGATATCAAAATGTCCCAATGGTCATGGTAAAATTAAATCACCCATGTGCTGTGGTCAGGACATGACCTGTTCAGTAGCGTAGATTCCTACCTTTAGTCAAACCGCGTGGAAGTTTATGAATGCCCTGATCTTTTTCGATGAGCTTCCACTCTGGACTACTTTTAATTCATTCCACGGAATGAAAGCCAGCGAACCATATCCGAGATCAAGTCTATGAATTGCCCCTATTGTGCCGAAGAAATACGTGATGATGCCATTGTCTGTCGCTTCTGCCATGCTGTCAAAGAAAATGGTGAGTGGCAGCATCCGGTAAACAAATCTGAAGCAAAGACATCCGGTCTGGGGGGAATAAAATTTACTGCACGTACTGCTTCAGTTTTCTTTGTACTGGGAGCAATATTCGAGTCATCTGCACTATCCTCTCCAGTTGCCTTATTTGGAAATGAATATCGGGAACTTGTTTCAGTAGCCTACCATCTGATTTTCGTGGTCCTCTATTTAGGAATGGGAGTTGGATTATGGATGGCTAAGCCATGGGGTTTTTATGCTATGGTTACGGGCAGTGTTGTTTACACATTGGACAAGCTTCATTATTTGATCTATGGAGATATGACTACCAAAATGTTAGATGAATATGGCGCTATTCTGGGCCCGGATGGAGAAGGTACCATCACCGGCCTTGTCAATCTTGCTACTTTTATAACCCTGGCAGCCTGGTGGGGTTTTATAATTTATCTTTATTACCACCGTAGCTATTTCCAAATTTCAAAGAATAACTAAAGCCCCCCCCCTTTTTCAATCAGATTACTTCTTCCTTTTAATCAAATGCTCATTGGCATCAATAAAGGTCTGTGCGTCCATACTTGCTGAGATATAAACAGGATCGACACCCCGCATCATCTTGATCTTGAAGATTCCTATTGGAGTTCCTGTTCCCTCCTGAGCACCAAAATTGCTTCTCACACTTGTGTTGGTACCACCAGACAGAGACGTACGGGTTTCAAAGGTCATATCTGAATCAAGAAACTCTTTATCGCCACCTTCCACAAAACTTTCATCTTCCATAATCAAGAAGTGAGTAAACCCTTTTTCAAGAGTATACTCCGAACAGCGATAGGTTAGATAAGTTCGGATTTCGCTCACACTATTATGTTGATTACCCTCAAAAGCAACCAGTGCTGAGGTCTCGTCAATCAGTTCTTCACTGTATCCGCCCAGGGCATCCTTGGGACCATATGTGACAGCACAACTTGAGAGAAAGAATATTCCAATTAACCCGTAGCTCAATATTTTCTGTAATTTCATGCTATTCCCCTATTTCTTATTTGCTTGACGTACCTGTTGCTCCATGGCAGCCCATTCCTCAGGTGTGAGAACATCTAGAAAATTAAATTCACCAGCGCCCTTCAACCATTCACCTCCATCAATGGTAATCACCTCGCCATTGATATATTGGGATTGATCTGAAACGAGAAAGGCAGCAAGATTTGCTAACTCTAGATGATCACCTACTCTCTTCAGAGGAATCCGATCTATAAATTGCTGTTCCAACCCAGGCGGTAAAAGACGATCCCAGGCACCTTCAGTTGGAAAGGGTCCAGGGGCAATGGCATTCATAGTAATACCATATTTGGCCCACTCAACTGCCAGACTGCGTGTCAAGGTTTGGACTCCTGATTTAGCTATGGCAGATGGTACAACATATCCAGAACCTGTAGATGCGTAGGTCGTGACAATATTCAGAACTCTGGCTGCCTGCTTTTGGCTGATCCAGTGTTTCCCAAAAGCCAGAGTAGTGTTATAGGATCCCCTTAATACAATATCGACAATGACATCAAAGGCCTTTGGACTAAGTGCTTCAGTGGGACTGACAAAATTTCCAGCAGCGTTATTTAAAAGAATATCCACTGACCCAAAGTGTTCTATGGCAGATTTGAGGGCTGATTCTACAGCTCGGTATTCCCTTACATCTAGAGCCAAGGGTAAAACCTGCCCACCGGTTTCCGATTGAAGTTCCTGGGCTGTAGCTTCTAGTTTATCCAGTTTCCGACTGGCGATAACCACATTGGCCTGAAGCTCCAGAAAGCGTTTAGCCATAGATTTTCCTAAGCCAGTACCTCCACCGGTAATGAAGATTGTTTTGCCCTTAAGTAGATCTGACTGAAACATGCTTTTGACCCCTGTCAACAAATTGTTGTGAGGTGTTAATTTAGTAACTTTCATTACAATTCCTTGACATAAGGAGTTAAGTGACTAACTTACTTTGTTTTTTAAAGTACTTTGTTAACAAGCGAGGCAATATGACTGAACATGATAAACAAGACGCACAGGAACAACTGGACTTCATTAAGTCCATTATGGATGACAGCCAAAAAGTACTTGCTGATAACGGCATGGGCTTCATTGTCTGGGGAGTTTTGATCCTACTGGCAGGGCTCTTCTCCGTAGTCCTTGATCAGTACCAAATGACACATTATACAGGATGGGCATATTTACTGATCGTTAGTCTGGGCTGGATATATATGGTTACTTACGATCGAAATACAGAGAAACAGTCCCTCGGGAACCCACTCATGCGAAAGATTATTGGCTCTATCTGGGTCGCTGTTCTCTTGTCAATGACCATACTTGGATTTGTTGGAGGTGCTAGTGGCGCCATCGATTTAGAGCACATGTCCGCTGTGATGTATACTGTTTTAGGAACAGCTTACTTCTTGCAGGGTGTTATCACCGGTAAAATATGGGTTCGCAATTTAGGTTTGGGCTGGTGGACTGGCTCCATCATTCTGTTCTTTATCACCGGTCCATTTGCCATCGCTCTCATGATCACAATGATGATCGGACTGCAAATTGTTCCAGGAATCATCTTCAACCGTCAATGGAAGGCTCATTTTACTGAGGATTGAGCATGACTGATTTTAACTATCAACAAATCGATGATCTGATTCACTCCAGGATTCGATTAGCCGTGATGGCCTCCTTGAGCGCATTGGATTCGGCTAGTTTCTCCATGATCAAAGAGAGAATCGGCGCTACAGATGGGAATCTGAGCGTCCACATTCGTAAGCTTGAGGATGCTGGTTATGTCAGTGTAGAGAAATCATTCGTCGATCGTAAACCCGTAAGCATATACCGCTTAACCGATGCAGGAAAGACTGCATTGAAAACATATATACAATACTTGGAGAACATGCTTCCCTTGAAGTAGAGTAAGGATTTCGTTATGAAAAAACTATTACACATATTAACCATATATAAGCTACTGGCTATAACTCTATTAGCCAACGCCCCTTCAGGCACCGTAATGGGCACCATCATAGACAGGGATACTCAGCAACCTTTACCGGGTGCGAATGTCATTCTGGACGGTACTAACCTTGGCGCTGCTACGGATGTGAATGGCAATTTTGAGATACTTAAGGTACCTGTAGGCAGCTATTCCATCCGTGCGCACATGATCGGATATAAATCTCAGGCAAGAGCAAATGTACGTGCACTGGCAAATCGCACCGGTAAAGTAAATATGGCCCTCGAGCCTACTATTCTCACCGGTACTGATATTGTGGTCACAGCTGGATATTTTGAAAAAGTAAAAGATGCTTCCACCAGTGTGCGGAGTGTGGACTTTGAAGAAATTCGCTCAGATCCAGTAGGCGCTTACGACATCCTCAGTATGATGCAATCTCTACCCTCTGTGGTTTCCGGCGCTGATCAATCTAATGAGATTATCGTCCGAGGTGGATCACCTGGTGAGAACCTGTTTGTCATGGATCATCTGGATGTCCCCTACCCTGTTCATTATCCACAACAGGGTGCCGGAGGAGGACCAGTAACCATGGTCAACACAGATTTTATAGAAAGAATAGATTTCTTTGCAGGTTCATTCCCAGCTCGCTATGGGGACAAACTCTCATCTGTAATGGATGTGACTGTTCGCGAAGGAAGTCGCCAAAACCATGAATCCAAAGTGAGTTTTGATATGGCAGGATTTGGAGCAAGTCTCGAGGGTCCACTCAGTCAAAAAAGCTCCTATCTGTTCTCAGCGAAACGATCGTTTCTGGATTTCGTGATTGAGAGTAGTGGCTTGATGGCTGTCCCTACCTATTGGACTTTTCAAGGAAAAGTAGCCTACGATCTTAGCCCTAAAGAGAAACTGAGTGTCAATTATCTCGGTGGTATTGATGCTATTGATATCGTTGGAGAAGATAGTCCTCAGAACCGTGGAGCAGACAATGTTGCTTACAACAGTCAACAGCACACACTCGGGTTAACCTATAAAAATCTTTTTTCCAAAAACGGTTATCTACTCGCATCAATTGGCCAGAATTACGTCAACATTGATGTTGATGCCTACCATGTAACAGATGAGGGTGAGCATGACACCTTTTACCAGGGAATCTCAGTAGAGCAGGAAACGATTCTGAAAGCCGATATGGTCTATAAGTTTAATAAAGACCTAGAGGTCAGCTTTGGGACAAAGCTCAAGATCGCTCCAAATACGTGGGATCTTATGTCCTTTAGTGATGAATTAATACTTTATGGATATACATCTGATTCTCTCTCCCCTGCACTACCAGTTACTGAGGATGTCTTTTATAGCCAATTCTTTGGTGATACAACAACTGTTGCCCTCCCTTTTGACACACTGTCAAGTACTTCCGGGGATGATACAACCTATAAAGAGATTTTTAGCAGTGTCGGCGTTCATTCACAGATAAAATATCGTCCGATTCCCAGATTGGAACTCATAGTGGGGGGCCGGTTCGAATACAATCAGTATATAGATAAATCGAATTTCTCACCCCGTTTTAATGTCAGCTATCAATTTGCTCACAACCTAAAAGCCAATCTAGCGGGTGGTCGTTATTATCAGGCTCCATTTTATGCCATGCTCATTTTTGGTGGGCAAGATACAAAGGATTTGGACTTCTATCATGCTGACCAAGTAGCTGTCGGAATGGAGTACATTCCCTTTGAGGATGTGCGGGTTACCTTTGAATATTATCAGAAACAATTTACCGATATGCCTCAACAGGAAATTCTGCTGGATGTAAACCAGGCAGACAGCCTGGGAGATTTTGCCAATGTAGGTGCCGGTCGTTCTGAAGGGTTTGAATTTTTTCTTCAGAAGAAATTCTCCCGTAACTGGTATGGAACTTTCAGCTATAGTCATTCAGTTTCAGAAGGAATTGATTCCCGCAAATCAGAAACAGTTTATTATCCCTGGGATTATGATTATCGCGATGTTGTTAGTCTCATAGGAGGGTATAAGATACGCTATATGGACTATGACTGGTACAATCGCTACAAAAAAACCATTTTTGCCTCAGCCACATCCTGGCTCCCCTTAGCTCCAGCAGATGAATATGAGATCAGTTTCAGACTACGATATTCAGGTGGTAAACCATACACACCTAAGACCTACAATCACAATGTTCGTCAATGGTACACAATGACTTCAGACGACTACAATACTGAACGCATGGACGATTATTTGCGTTTTGATCTTATGCTATTACAACGCTTTTATTTTGAAAAACTCAATCTCGTTGCCTTCTGGGATATCATGAATGTTTTTGACCGGGACAATCCTTGGGAATATACCTATAAGGAGGATGGTACGAGAGATATCGCACTTCAGTATAAAACTTTTCCAGTTGGTGGAATCACCCTGGAGTTTTAGCTCATGTGAGTGGTGAAATTTGTCCAAATTAAAAGAGGCAGGTCAATGACCTGCCTCTTTTAATAATATGAACCTTGAGAAGGTTTAAAACCCCCTAAGGTAATCTAGTGCTTATTTGTAGTATTCTTTAAGATAGTCTTCAACCATACGAGTACCGGTAAACTGGACGCCCGTCTTGATTGATTCCCTGATGATACTCAGCCATTTAGCTTGATCGTTATAAAAAGTAGGGATGACCTCTTCCTCAAGCAGACGATATAAATGATCAGCATCAGCCGCATCGTTGGCATTATCGGGATCACCAATGGCCCATCCGTTCACACCATGATCGCAGGCTTCAGCCCACCAGCCATCCATGATGGATAAATTGGGAACTCCATTCAGGGTTGCTTTCATGCCGGAGGTACCAGAAGCTTCATTCGGTCTCAACGGTGTATTAAGCCAAACATCAACTCCTGCAGTGATCAGGTTACCCAACCACATGTTGTAGTTCTCAAGGAAAACTATCTTCACATCACCCAATAGCTCCTTGGCCTGGAGGACGATATCTTTCAAGATCTCTTTTCCGTGATCATCTCTGGGGTGTGCCTTTCCTGCGAAGACAAACTGTACTTTATTACCCTTGGCTAGATGAATCAATCGTTCTTTGTCATGGAAAATAAGCCTGGCACGTTTGTACTCAGCCGCACGTCTTGCAAAACCAATGGTTAAGGTCTTGTTGGCTAGAGCTCGTTGAGATTGTGAGTTTGCATAGTCCAGCAAGAATTTCTTCTGACTCCTACGTGCAAAGAGGAGGTCTTGGTCTGGTACCTTGTCAATCTCAAGGAGACGTCTTGGGTCTTCGCGCCAACCGGGTAAATACTTATCAAATTCTTCCCTGAAGATCTTACCAACCCAATAACGATGGAAAACACCGTTGGTTACATGTCCGATCTTAAAGTCCGGAAATTGCTCACGTGCCACCTCACCATGAAGATCAGATACTCCATTGGCACTCCGACTAAAATAGAGACCTAATTCAGTCATGTGCACGCGACTGTTTAGAACCATTGATGGCAACTGAAGACCTTCCGGGAGTAGACCATCAATGAGTTTCCTCACGCGATCGACTGCAAAATGGTCATGACCAGCAGCAACAGGTGTATGGGTTGTGAAATGACACCGTTTCCTGACCTCATCTTCATCTCCACCAAACTCCTTTAATAGTTCTAGTGTTAAAAAAGAACAATGCCCTTCATTCATGTGGTATGTGCTAAAATCTTTATAACCCAGTTTTCTCAGGGCTCTGATACCACCAAACCCCAGAATAGCTTCCTGAAGGATGCGATGATCTTTTCCACCAGAATAGAGACGAAGCGTGATTTTTCTATCATCTTCATTATTTTCAGGAATATCAGTATCCAATAGCAACATATCGACCAAGTTGCCTTTTACGCCTTCAAAAGAATACTTCCAGACTTGAACATGAACATCTCTTCCCCTCAGTGGCAGAGTGATGGTACCATCCAAGCGTTCCAGCAAGGGGTCTGGCTCAAAGCGGGGATAAATTTCAGTCTGATTCCCATCTTCGTCCATACGTTGCTTGAAGTAGCCCTCTTTATACATCAGAGTAACTGCAACCATATCCACACCGAGATCAGCAGCGGATTTTATATGATCCCCGGCTAAAATACCGAGCCCACCACTATAGGTATGTAGACTGGGTGAAATTCCTATTTCAGCACTGAAATAAGCAACAGTGGCTTGATTTTGCGACATCTTGACCTCTTTATTCTTAATACAAAGTGTTATTGGTCTTCGCGAGGGAAGAATGACCGTGGCGATCTCAGCCCTGAGATTGCTTCGTCATCCCAAGATGAGTGTTGGGACTCCTCGCAAAGACGTACTAAACTTGTTTCTTTGTAATTATTTAAATTGTTCAATTATTATTTTTATTTCTGTCTTGAATATTTCACCTGGCTTCAATTTTAAAGCCCAATGGGGCAAAATTGAGGAAGCCTGATATACTCGTTCAAAACCTGCTTCAGACATTGAAACAGTCTCGATAGGAGCGCGCCATAACTGACACACATCATTAAATTTTAAATCTATCTGGAAATTATCCCATTCATCTACGAGAGATAGTTGACTTACTTCAGAATCATTTCCGTGAACATTCAGATGTCCTGCATGCTCACCATGGAGGATAAAATAGCGATCTGGGGCTTCCCCACCCAACAGACCAAAATTGAACTCTACCCCATAATTTTGTTCAAATGTTGTTTCACCGTGGTTCTGGACTATGATGGTTACTGATAGGTTGTTATGGTGTAGTTCCAAATGTTTCTCAATGCTCAAATTAGACGATTCAGAGACACGGGTCGACACGATATCTACACCAGCTTCAGCTTGTGTTACCTGAGTAACATCATGACTATCATTCATCAAACCGCGATAAAAATCATCTATAGATTCAGTGCTACCAAAGAGGTGATCAACTAGGCTATGTCGTGAATAGCTATCTATAAACAGCTTATCCTGGAGATCCTCTTCTTTTGTAAGAACGATATCATGAATTGAGCCACCACCTGATTGGTCACTTTTGGCCTGGGCTAGTTTGTGGTGGTAACTTTCAGCATATCGTTGAACATAATTTGTGACGTTAAAATTTGCTGGCAACCAGTCGATCTCACGGATCTGTCCCTGGTGGGATGAAACGAATAATTGTATCTTATCCGATCGGAGTCTGTATTCTTCAAAACCATCGCCATCAATATCAGTCAGTCCAGCCAGCGTACCTCCACTTTGAAGAAAAGTCGCCTCAGCTTTCAGTAAGTGTTCGTACAATGCATGTCGTAGGTGTGGAAGATAGAGTCCTCCAAAAACACCATGCCAGTAGCCACAGTTGCATTGGGCTCTATAAATATCATCCGTCAGTTTTTGGGGAGTTCCACCCTTTGAAGTCAACTGCTTGAGATTCAATGATAGTTGCTGAACCCGCTTCTGCATCCAGTTTGATTCTGGATACTTTGTGAAATAATTACGCCACATTCCGCCTTTTATAAAGGGACGACTCAGGTCTCCCAGACCGATCTCATCCAATTTATGAACAAGCTGATCCATATCTTTTCCCAACTGGGTTGGCAGGGTCCATTGTGACATCTCAAAATATGAGGAGGTCGGCAAATACACCAATCCTCTTGGCTTATGCCCTTGGGCATATTGCTTAAAGGTCGTCGTTGATAGCCACTCTGAATTCAATTCTAATAGGGTGAAAAATCTCTCTAACCATTTTTCAGTGTGTACCGTATCATAGGTCCCCGGCCAGATACCAAACTTTTCACCGTCATCTGCCATCACAACAACATTTTGCCCATCTTCTGAGGCCTGTTCCTTTAGGATATCGATGGTCACTTGTGGATCTTCAAAAGGCATGGCGTAGCGTAGTTTTTGACTAATGGGGAAAACGCCAAGATAATTGCCATCCTGCTCAGTTTGGAAGTATCCATTTAACTCATTTGGATCAATTCCAGTGGATAGAAAATGAAAATCATCCACAATGGTATAATCTATATCAGCTTTGCTTAAACTTTTCGCTAAATGGGGTTCCCATACTCTCTCTGTCAACCAGTTACCTTTAACCTCATACTCCATCGATTTCAGTGCCCATTGATTCATTTTCTGGACTTGACCGATTCGATCATCTTCAGGAATCATGGCCAGGATGGGTTCATAGAAGCCCGACCCAAGGATCTCAATATTCCCACGATCCACCAATTTCCTCAATAGAGATAGTACGTCTTGGCGATTTGCTTCCAACCACTCTATTAGGGAGCCACTAAAGTGGAAAGCCATGCTGATATCAGGAAACTTCTCTAAGACCTCTAGAAAGGGCAAATATGAGCGATCACAAGCATGATGGAACACATCATCGAAGTTTCCCACGGGCTGATGGTTATGAATACCAAAAATGAATTGAACTTTTCTCATCAAAAAGAACTTCCTACTTTCACACCTTGCGATTTGTTTGAGTCGAGATTACCCACCCTGAGAGCTGACCTCGCAATAAGGTCAGCTCCAGGACTTTTTCAGAAGGTAGAACTATTTTATTTCTTTGAACAAGTTGATAAGATCAACAACGCGATTGGAATAACCCCATTCGTTATCATACCAATTCAAGACTTTCACAATACGTTTCCCAACAACGCGTGTATAGGAAGCATCGTAAATTGAAGAATATGGATTTCCAATAATATCCGAAGACACCAGATGGTTGTCACTGTACTCAAGAACTCGATTCAGACGATCGGTACCAGCAGCTTTACGAACGGCTGCGTTGATATCTTCTACTGTAACATCCTTAGCGACCTCAACGATGAGATCAACGACTGAGCCATCAGCAACAGGAACACGGGCAGCGATACCATCCAATTTCCCAGCCAACTCAGGGAGGACTTTACCCACTGCACGAGCAGCTCCTGTAGTTGTAGGAATGATGTTCTCTGCGGCTGCACGACTACGACGCCAGTCTGAATGAGGAACATCAGCGAGACGTTGGTCATTGGTATAGGCGTGTGTGGTTGTCATAACACCTTCAACAATGCCAAAAGCATCATTGAGGACTTTGGCCATTGGTGCAAGACAGTTTGTTGTACAACTTGCATTTGAGATGATTCTGTGTTCTGGTTTGAGACCGTCTTCATTAACTCCCAAAACAACCGTATAATCGATTTCATCTTTGGCAGGAACAGTCAGGATCACACGCTTGGCACCGGCATCCAAATGCTGGGTTAGTGCTTCTTGTGTTCTAAAAACTCCAGTAGCCTCGATTACAAAATCAATATCGAGCTCTTTCCAGGGAAGATCAGCAGGATTACGTTCAGTCAGCATTTTCACTTTATCGTTAGAAGTATAAAGGATATCATCTTCTAAACGAACAGCGCTATCACCAAAACCACCCATAACTGTATCATATTTCAACAAGTAAGCTAAAGCTTCATGGTCGAAAAGATCATTAATCGCAACAACATTGATGTCATCGCGTTTATCTAGAATACGGAATACGGAACGTCCAATACGCCCGAAACCATTAATTGCTACTCTCATGCAGCACCTCCTTCTACCCCTAGCTTACCATAAGCCAGAGCCAGGTCTACCAAACGGCCTGCCTGACCAAGACTATTATCATACCAGCTAAGAGTTTTGATCATGCGTTTGCTTGCTTTCATGGTGCCCTTAGTGTCAAATAGTACGCTGTGTTGATTGCCAATCACATCACTGGAAACGATTGGATCTTCAGTGATCTCAATATATCCAGATAGTTTCTCAGCCGCTTTACGCATAGCATCATTGACTTCTTCCACCGTTGTCTCGCTCTTAGTAAGAACACAGGTCAGATCCAGAAGTGAACCCATGGGAACTGGAACGTTAAGAGCTGATCCCTCAATCTTACCTTTAAAACGTGGTAAAATGTGTTCCATCCAATAAGGACTGATGTTTACGTTAGGAATAATGTTCTCGGCAGCCGAACGACTACGACGGAAATCAGCAGCAGCGGTATCGCGAAGTGGCTGATCACTGGTGTAGGCATGGATGGTGGTCATCATGGCATACTCCACGCCAAAAGATTTATCAAGATTATCCAGCATCAAGGCCAATGCATTCGTTGTGGCAGAAGCAGCAGAAACCAATTTATCACTGGCCTGCATCGTATCATCATTAACACCCATAACAATAACGCGATCGATATCATCATGAGGAAGAGATCCAAGGATGACACGCTTTGCGCCTGAGTCAAGATGAACCTGCATAGATTCACGTGTACGGTACTTGTGAGTAGAGTCAATCACGACATCAACATCAAATGCATCCCAAGGAACGTCTTTTGGTTCTACACCGTGGATAAGACGGGCTTTATGACCGTCTTTAATAAGGAAGTTTCCTTCAAGTTCTGCTTCCACAGGACTTCTACCATCAGTTTTCATTAAATAGTGCAAAATATCGGCACGACCAATATCGCTGATCGCAACAACTTCCATCTCAGGCTGGTTTAAGCTTAAACGATAGATATCTCTACCGATCTCACCAAATCCCATCAGCCCGACTCTGATTTTACTCATAAAATAAGCCTCCATCTTGAACCTCAAGTGTGAGGTTCAGGTTATCTTTAAAGTTCATTAATTATTCTTTAATCCTTCCTTGGAAGAATATATCACTGGTTCATGATCCTCATGTAACAGATCATCTAGATTCTGAATTTCCCCTTCCAACATATCAGCGATCACGCCTCCCATATCAAAATCATATCTTTGTCCAAACAGGGTAAGATCAAGTATGATATAGTTCAAGGCAATGGCAACAATGGCGGCATTTTTTGTCCAGGCTACCTTATTGGTAGGTAACATTTCTACACCGCCCAAAAGTGCTGAGTCTCTATCAGCTACTAACAAGATTTTACTGCTCCATACATTCTTTAGACGACTGGTATCCAGGTTGTATGAAAATACAGTACCGATATCAGCCTTAATTTCACAAAAGGAAAAAATAACGATATTCACACCCCGTTTTTCAGCTTCGAGGAGATCCGCGTGTAATTTCTCATATTCAGTTTGCCAGATTGATAAATAGACTGAGTCCTTTGCGGTTCGAATCATATTGCGTGCTCGATCTACCATAGTGTCGTACCCACGAATATTCCAAAGGTCACCTACTTCGAGATCAGTATTCACGTTGCGCAGAGATTCTTTTAAAGTATCCAGGTTTGTAGAAAAATTATTTTCCAGAAGATCAAAAAAGTTATCCGGTGGTAGAGGTATATAGCGTGTTGGTTTTGTATCAACACAACTCACCATCCCCGTATTCTCAAGACGCTTCAGTATTTCATATATGGCTGATCTGGGAATCCCTGATTTACCGCTAACTTCATATCCTGTTGCAGGATTGTTTTGTAGTAAACTAAGGTATGCCTTAGCTTCATTCGCGGTAAACCCAAATGATTTTAGTGCTGGAAGTAACTTTTCATTCATAAGCGTGTCTCAGTTCCTAGTTACGCCTAATATATACTCCACCAAGGGCAGGCATAGTACTTTTTAAACGGTGCCTGCAAATTTTCAAATATTGGCCAATTCTGTCCTTTTTCTTTCATACATAGACTGTCCGCGATACATTGCCAGCCATGAAAAAATTCACCTCGCTTATCACCAACTATCCCAAGACCATCATATTTCTAAATCTGTTAGTGATAACTATCTTAGCTCTACCCATATATAGAATTAACATCAACCCAGATCTTCAGTCCCTAATCCCCACTGATGACCCAGATGTCATTAGGATGGAAGAGCTCGAAGAAGAATTTGGAGGCCTGGATGTAATTCTGATCAGCTACCATGCTGATGATGTATTTTCTAGTGAGGGGCTGGCACTCATCGATAATCTTACCTATGAGCTGGAGGCACTCCCCCAAGTAGATCAAATCATTAGTCTAACAAATTATGAATCCATCCTAAGTGATGATGAATCTATGACCGTGGATAGATTTATCCAGGAAATCCCCACAACCCTGAATGAAAGCGATTCATTGGCAGCCATGGCAATAGCTGATCCCATGCTAGGTCGCTTATTAGTCTCTCAGGATCGTAAATACACAGCTATTATCATTTATTCCGACCCTGAAACTGATGAAGTTACTGTCGTTGAGGCTCTGCAAGCCGTTCTACTCCCTTATCAAAGCAAGAATCATGATCTTAAGCTGGGGGGGATGCCTGTCATCCGGGCTCAGATATCAGATGATATTGGACATGACACTGTCACATTTATTCCAGCAGGGATGGTACTGATTGCCTTCCTGCTCTATTTCAGTTTCCGTTCTCGCCGGGGCGTCGCTTTGCCCTTGCTCGTAGTCCTCTTTTCCATTCTAGGAACGCTTGGATTAATGGCCTGGCTTGGTTTAATGCTTACGGTTATTACCAGCATTATGCCTATCATGCTCATTGCCGTTGCTAGTGCTTATGGGATACACATCATCACGCGCTATTTTGAGGATTGTGCTGATTTACCTGCTGAAACGGACAATAAGGAAGTGGTCACGAACGTTATCGAACATATGATGAGACCCCTGTTCCTGGCCGGTCTTACTACGGTGATCGGGTTCTTATCTCTGCTCTCGCACATTTTACCGGCATCTCGTGAAATGGGCTTATTAACCGCATTTGGTGTCGCGCTGGCTTTTGGAATATCTATCACATTTATTCCCGCAGTTCTGGTTCTTTTTGAAAAACCTAGTGCAGAGAGACAAGAAAAAAACACACCGAAACGTTTACTCTCACGAATCTTGGCCCGTATGGGACATGTGGTCTTCCATCATCGGAATCCTATTTTCGCGGCCTTTGCCGTTTTAACTGTCGTTGCATTATTTGGTATCCCGAAGGTCGAATTAGACAGTAATCCTTTGAATTATTATGCACCTGAGTCGAATGTACGTGTCGTAAACACGATCATTGATGAGCATTTCGGCGGTAGCACAACCATGTCTGTGGTGATTGAAGGAGATATTAAATCCCCGGGTATACTGAATCAGATCGATCAAATCCAAAATTTTCTCGAAGGGCGTGATGGCATTGGATATACCTTAGCAATAACAGATTTTGTAAAACTAATGAACCAATCCATGAATAACGGGGACCCAGACTACTATAGAATTCCTGATTCTCGCCAGCTCATTTCCCAGTATTTGTTGCTGTATTCCTGGGAGTCAAGCAGTGGTTATCTGGATTCCTATGTTGATTATGATTATCAGGTAGCCCAAATCGTGGTTCGATTGAACACAATGGATGTTTATTACATGGTTGAAATTCAAGAAGAACTTAATCAATTTCTTGATGACAATATCCATGTAGATAATCAACCGAAGAGTGAAGGATATGCAGTCCTATTGGGGAATTTGATGCCCATGATGGTAAAAGGGCAAACCCGCAGTCTGTTGCTCTCTGTATTGTTGGCAGCTCTTGTTACTGGCCTAGTGTTTAGGTCTCTCTCGGCAGCCCTAATCAGCGCTATGCCCTTGGCTTTTGCCATCGCAGGCGTTTTTGGCCTCATGGGATATCTAGGTGTTTATCTGAATACTGCCACCTCCATGCTCAGCTCAATCATGATCGGAATCGGTATTGACTATACCATTCATTTCCTTTTCCGATTTAGAACAGAGATCCGCAAAGGTCTCAGCGATGAAGAGGCTGTCATTAAGACATTAAGTACAACGGGGCAGGGTATCATCATTAATGGTTTTTCAGTGATGATGGGGTTTGCCGTGTGTATGCTGTCTACATTTATCCCAATCTATTTCTTTGGTTGGCTTATTTCTGTTTCCATTTTCATGTGCTTGGTCGCGGCCCTGACGCTTCTACCGTTGGTTCTGATTCTGACACGTCCAAATTTTATCTTCAAGAGATAACGTCCCTAAATTCTTGCTTGCATGATCTATGGTTTTGCATAGATTGGAAACGTATGATACATAAATCGTTTCCATCGGACCAACAAAAGAACACCCAAGAGGAACCTATTCTCGAACATGGATTTGAACTATTTGCCCGTGATGGGGTGAAAGGCTTCACCGTCGAGAACCTGGCCAAAGATCTGGTCATGAGTAAAAAAACCATTTACAAGTTTTTCCCAACCAAAGAAATCCTGCTTCAGAAAATATTTCAATACCTCATGACTACTCTCGCGGGTCATTTTTCCAAAATTCGAGACAGGGAAATTAATCCCCTGGACAAGTTCATTCAGGTCATGTCTGAAATCACTCGTACAATTAGTAGAATACCAATTTCACGCGTCAACGAAATGAAAGCACGCTATCCAGCTATCTGGAAGGATATAGAGCGTTTTAGATTGGACCGTCGAGATGACTTTTTTCAAATTATGGAAGAAGCACAAAAGCAGGGTCTTGTTCGTGAAGAACTAGACCTTGAGATGGCTGCCACACTTTTTATGAATATCATTAATACTGTCTTCCAGCCTGAATTTTTTCTAAACAACCAGTTAGGTCCTAAAGAAGTCATCGAAATTTTCAGAGATATTTTTTTACGGGGGATTGTCACACCTAGAGGCCTAAAATACATAGAGGAAAAACTATGAAACAATGGTTTATCAGTCAGTCTGTAGATCACCCGAAACGCAGCATTATTATTACCATACTCATTACCCTGCTCATGGGATCAGGTCTCCAGCATTTTGTTGTTGAAGACGACTTCCTGAAAATGCTGCCTCAGGATATTCCATCCATGGTGACCTTGAATGAGCTTAAGGATGAATTTGGCAGTACTGACCTCATGTTCCTGGGGTTTGGGAAGCGTGGTGTTGACGTTCTAAATGCAGAGAGTCTTGCCATGCTCTGGGACCTTTCCCACGAGTTAGAAGAAAACATCCAGGTAGATGAGGTCATGTGTATCTCCACCTCCGACAAAATGGAGAGTATTGACGGATTTCTAGAAGTTTCAGCATTGCAGGAATATCGAGATCTCGATGAAGAAGAAATTAATGCTCTGCGTATCTACTTGAATGATAATTCAAAAATTAGAACTAGAAACCTGGGAGAGAATGGTGACTACTTTAATATCATCATCCGCCCCATTGTTGGTGCAAAAGGTGATGTTCTAGTGAGTGATATGGAAAAAGTCGTTGCCGAAAAACTGGCAGACTATGATGTTCACTGGGGAGGTCAGGCTTATCTTACTGGTGCCTTGCCAGTGATGATCCGCAATGATGTAATAGGGCTTATGCGAACGGGATTAATTGGTATGTTGCTCATCCTGCTTTTTAGTTTGAGAAACATCTCCGCTGTGGGTGCCATCCTGGCAACAATCGTCCTTTCCATGGTGTTCATGATGGGTTTTAATGGTTGGATGCTCTACTTGACGGAATCAGATAAATTCATGTTTGGAGTCCTCAACACATCCATGCCCATTATTTTGCTGACCATTGCCAACTCTTATGGCGTGCATGTCATTACCAAGTTTTTTAGAAAAATGCGGACCAACAAAGACCCTAGAGCTGCAGTAGCAGCTAGCCTTGACTCCCTTATCTTACCCATTTTTCTAACAGCTCTTACGACGGTTGCAGCATTTTTATGTATGGTGTTTGCCCCTTTAGAGCCCCTCATTGGATATGGCCTTTCAATCTCAGCAGGGATCCTGTGGGCCTGGATCTTATCAACCGTTTTTCTTCCTTCGATCCTGGTATTGAAAAAATGGAATCCTGATGCATCAGCTGTTTCCCATCCCAGTCATTTTGAAAGATTTGTCATAGCATTTGGTGAGCAGGTCATCAAGCGACCAAAAACTGTGCTCATAGGTGGGGCCGTCGTAATCATTATTGGTATAGCTGGTATCTTCAAGCTGAATATTGAAGTGAATATGAAAGCATTTTTCAAACCAGATAATCCCATCCGTCAGAGTTTGGAGTTTATGGACAGCGAGATGACTGGAACCATGGATCTTCAGTTATTGATCAATGCTGATTTGCGTTCCCCTGAAGTTCTGACCCGAATAGAAAGTATTCAAGAATTTATGGAAGAGTACGAATCTGTAACTCTATCCATTTCAATTGCTGATATTATCAAACAGATGCATCGCATGGTGAATGATGATGATCCAGCTTTCGAGACCATCCCTGATTCTCGAGATAAAGTGAACAATTTGTTCACGATGTATTCCATGTCGGGTGATCCTGATGATTTTAGTTCATTGGTCGATTATGAATATAAAAAAGGCTTGGCTACATCCATGATGCGGTCAATCTCCACAAGTGAAATTGTCACACTTGTTGATGACATAGAGACCTTTCTTCAGCAGGATGAATACAAGGATCTGAACATCACTATCACAGGTCTACTCATAGTGTTTAGAGATCTGGTTGCTTTGATCATACGCAGCTCCTTTATTAGCATTTTCGCTTCAATCATCATCATTGCTCTCATTGCAGCCTATTTCTTTAAGCACTGGTTATGGGGAGTTCTAGCTGTGGTACCTTTGAGCTCCGCTGTGATATTGAATTTTGGTCTCATGGGGATATTTGGCATTGATTTGAACCATGTTACTGCACTCTTATCCGCTATCATTATTGGTGTTGGGGTCGATTTTGCCATCCACTATATCAGTCAATTTAGGACCCATCTACACAGTCATGGTTTAGATGGAAAGCTGAGTCGAGAAACAATGCAGGATGTGGGGTTTCCAGTTATCTTGGATGCGGCATCTAACATGGCCTTTGGCGCCTTATTATTTTCGGTGTTCATTCCCATGATTCACATGGGTGGGCTGATGGTGTTTGCCATGGTATCAACCTCTACAGCTACTCTGACTTTGTTAGCTATATTGCTGGAGATCAATAAAAAACGTTTGGCTCGTATCGAAGGTATTAAAGTTACAGAATAGTATAATTAATTGAAGGATTTAAAATGAAACTTATGACAAAGGCACTCAGTATTTGGCTATTGGCAGTCTTGCCACTGGGAATATTCGCACAGACTGGATATGAGATTGCAAAGGCCATGGATGAACAAGCCTCACCAGAGGATATGAAAGCTGACATGACCATGACTTTGACAAACAAACAAGGCAAGTCCAGAGAGTCAACGATCAGATCTATCTCAGCTGATGATAATCGCAAACAGATCATCTGGTTCCTTTCTCCTGCCGATGACAAAGGTGTGGCATTTTTAAAGATAGAACATGCTGACAAGGATGATGAGATGCGTCTCTGGCTACCTGCTTTCAAAAAAGTACGTCGCATTTCTTCTAAAAAGAAAGCTGATTCATTCATGGGTTCTGATCTCAGCTATGAAGATATGACTTCCCGTGAATTAGACGAGTATACTTACGAGCTAAAAGGTGAGAAGGTAATTGACGATATCGACTGTCACATCCTCGAGAGTACTCCCAAAAAGGGCGTTACCAGAACCTATAAACGCTTTGTCACTTATGTAAGCAAGGCTGATTTAGTGGCAGTCCTGGATGAAGCTTATGATATGAGGGATAAACTTCTTAAAAAACGCATCATGAAATACGCCAAAGAGAAGTCATATGATCTGCCAGTTGAAATCTATGTTGAGAATGTGCAGAAAAACCATAACACGCGTTTAAAGTTTGCCAATATTCAGGTTGACACAGGAGTCAAATCTGATCTCTTTCAGGAAAAGAACCTGAAACGTATGCCTCGTTAATTGGAAATGTGATCTTATGAAAACTATCATACTGAATCTCTGTTTAATCATACTCATGCTGCCACAATTCACTTATGGTCAGCTCAGCATCTCTGGCGAAATTACCCCAACAGCTATGTTTCGAATTAGCAATGGTTCCCTTATCGACTTGCCATTCCGATTGGGCAATATCTCTGTAAATTATGCCCTTGGCGATTTTGAATTGGTCACCAATACGGCCATTGAAACGCGCTGGGAAAATCCTGAATTTTCAGAAGAGATGCTCCAATTCAGAGAAGCCTACCTCACATGGTACCCAAGTTTTGGAGAGCTCAAGCTGGGTAAAATGATTCACGCCTGGGGAGCAGCAGATGCAAACAATCCAACAGACAATCTCTCGCCTTATGATTACTACTATATGTTTTTATCCGGAACGGACAGGAAAATAGGCTCTCAGGGTGTTGCAGGAAAAATTTACATCGGTGATGCACAGGTGGAACTTGTAGCATTGCCACAATTCGAACCAAACAGGTTTCCGCTAAATGAACCTGAATTCCCTATTCAGATTCCTGTTCCTGAAGGTGTCCATTATTTTTATCCGGAAAACGAGTTTGAATTTGGCAGCCGAGTTCAATATGCCCTGGGAATTGGCGATATCTCTGCTTCTTATTTTAAAGGCAATGACCGCTCCTTCTCCCCTGTAGGTTTAGAAATTGATATAGCACCCTTGTTTATGGGAGGTGCACCTAGCTTTACAAGTCACTTGACCTACAGAGAGACTGATGTTATGGGTCTGGATGTGGTTCTTTTTCCTGGAAATTGGACATTTCGGGGTGAGTTTGCGTATTTTCGAACCAAAACACCAGAGATTGATCACTCGATGTCAAAATTCAGCTATGATGCAGAATATATTCAATCTGTATTCCAGATTGAATATGCATTCGCAAACACCGTTCAACTCATGGGTCAATTGATAAGCAATAATACTCAATCGCTGAACTCCACATTGGTTAAAGACGCTAATCTTAATATGCTGCTAGGAATGGTTCAAGATACAAGCTTGCACAGTCTAGATCCATATAGAGCTTTGTTAGCTAGCCAGCTGCCTCAAGCACCTCAACCCTTTTCAGCCGGGATGGGTACTCCCTTTGCCATGATCTCTGATCAAGTAGTCATGCTTTCATCTATGGCTACTCTTCTTGACAATAGTCTGGAGTTAAGTGGGATGCTCATGATCAACCTGGCAGAAACTGGATATATGACCAGCTTAGGTAGTTCTTATGCAGTGATGGAAGGCTTGTCTCTTGATGCGACTCTTGGCTATTTTATCGGTGGTGAGGAAGAGGGAAACCGCTTTAAGGAATTAGAGGACTTCTCTAACATGAACTTAGGATTAACATATAGTTTCTAGTAAAAAATCATGACTCGACTTTTTCAGAAATATCGTCGTATTGCCAAGAGCCTCTCTCCGCTGGAGATTTCCACCGACTTCAGTCAGGAAGATCTAGGGTGGGATGACCTATTTATGAGTGAGTCAAATACCACAGCTCTCTTCCTTGGGAAATATTCCGAAGATGGAATCAAGCTCATGATGAATAGATTTGGTCTGATTCGGAAAGGGCATCATCTTGGATTACGAGATCTAGATGTTCACATTGATACAATAGATCCATATCGTCATAAACTAATAATTTTTAACGGCAAACATGACAGAGACCACATCGTTATGGAGTTTGTGGCGCGATATCAACACTTAACCCCAAAGGAAGTCGATTCTGAATCACTCTATTCACTACCTCTTAGAGTACTTATGGTAGAATGGCTCCTCCTGCAGAACCCAAAAAAAGATTTTAGTAGTAGGCGACCACCATTGCCTGGTCAAACTCATCCCGGTTTGGGTCTGGGTGATGAATTATTGGCACTCTTCACTATCATGGGACGCCATTTAAAGGTTGATGGCATCCTAAATGTACCTGAGTATTACCATACCGGTTTGTTATTTGGAAAACGCTTTATTTTCCTAAGCCCCTTTGTCCAAGCTCAGGTTACACAGATCGCTCATGATCTTTGGAAACGTTATCGTCTCTCTATGATAGCATGGGCAAGTGCCACAGGATCCATTGTTAATCGAAAAACGGGAGAGCCATTCCAGTGGGAACCTCGGAAGCAGATCATTCCCATCAATAAACAATTGCGACAGTATTTTAAATCAGAAGCCTATCTGAGCATTGCACGTGTTAAAGAAAATGATGATATCTATACTATTGATGAAGGAAAACTTAAACGCGTCTTGTCAGACATGGAAACTCCCCCATTCCAACTATAGCTAAAACCAGTGCCCCTTTTCTGCGTTTATCATAAGCTGTTCAGCCCGTCTTTTCTCTAACAGATTCTCAGGATAGTAGGGTAAATTTTCAGTATTATTCATGGTAATTACTGTGGTCAAAAGACGATAGAAAAGATCCTTATCATTTACCAATGGACAGTAATACAGGGCCATGAAAGTATAATTTCCTAAATAATCAGGGGCGGCAGCAATGGCAGTTTCGAAGGTAGTCTTGATTGCAAGTGTATCACTTATTGATCCTGGATCAAGCGTCATGAGAGCACCTTTAAAACGATAATATGCCCCATTGTAATAGTTTGAATCCAAATCATGGATATGTTCGAGTCTGGTCCAAATTAAATCGCGTTGACCCAGCCTCACGAGCTCACCCTTTGTCTCCAACCATCTGCCGTAGTTAGCCATTCCCCAGTATAAAATATCCAGGTATTGGGCGTCTAGACCTCTGACAGCCATATGTTCGTCCCCAGTTGAGAACAGCAGGTTATAGTATTCCGTATCCTTAGCAAGTATGTTTTGACTGGCTTCGTAACCCTTCATAAACAGACTGTCTTTCTCAAGCTGATGTCCTGTCATGAATTGACCACAATAATAATATGCTCGTGATAGTTTTGACCACAATACAATGGATAGCGTATCTTTTTCTGCAAGATCTTGATATGCCAGCAATGACCGATAGGCAAAGCTTGTATCTGCTCTTAGGTCCCAAAAGCTATCAGCATCTGCTAAATTGTGTTCAATAACACCAGCCTCCGCTGAGTCATCTCGTACTACCTTTGATGCAGTACAGGCCATAAAAGAGACTGAAATACCAATCAGGACTATCGTTCGTAAACTTATCACAGTTTCCTCAAATTCAATTCGGTCTTACCAATCGGCGTTCAATATTCCCAGCTATCAATTATAATTACAAATATAGATAAATGGTATCTATTGCTATCACAATTTGAAGGATTGTGATAGACCTCACCACTTAGTTCGAGATGCTGAATATCCACAGGTTTTTTCCTTGAGTGCTGACCCATTTCTCTTGCTCAATTCGAGCGAGTGGCATCTCAAATTTAATACTTACAGGTCTCAGTAGAGTGGTCAGCCAATTCGTTCTTTCCCACTGTGGGCTATATTGTAGCCCGAGACCAATATCACCGATCCAGGTCCAGGTTTCAGCATCTGCCGATGTTTGTCCCAGATCAAAAAAGGTACTGAAACTCACACCATTTGCATCTAATTTTTTGTAACGCAACAGAATATCCATATTGTTGGACCAAGCATAACTCACCAATCTATCAAGTGAATCCGTGTAGGCTCTTGACCTGGCTCCACCAGCAAGGTATAGATGTGGTCCTACGATATCGAAACCACTTATATGCTGCAGGCTACTTGCTGTCCTATCCAGGTAAGTATTTCTCAGATCTCTTCTAGCAACTCTGGTCTTCACCAAGTCAGGTGTCTGCTGACTATTACTCATGAAATTACTTCTATTGTTAAATACAAATCGACTGAAATATTTTGTCCAATTATCCATGATTGAAAATTGACTGAAATCGCTACCATAATTTCCAAGGGCTCCTGGAGAAAAAGAAATCATGGCACTCATGCCATAGTCCCCACCAAACAATTTATGTTGGAGTTCGTACTGGAGACTCATTTGGGTAAAACTATCCTGATCTGGTATCCGTGTTACTGAAGTATTGCCCGCATCAGTATACTCAGTTCTAATGGTTAAATAGTGGATGGGGTTTCGCCAAAACCGCTTTGCCCAGAGAAGCTCATATTCAAGTGAAGCAAACTTCATTGAATGCCAGCTTCCAAGGTCACCAAGCCAGGTTGCTTCAAATGGAAGCCCGAGGTTTTTATGGCTAAAAGACACTGCATAATCAGGTTCTTGAGATAGGACGTTGTAATCAAACTCCAAAGCAACAAAATTTCCCGGATTACGATACACACGATCCACTCTCAGACCTAAACCAAGTCCATCATGATCATTAAAGCCGAATTGTGGTTTCCACAGGTAAAGATTACCATCAGCGGGATACTGATTCCAGCCTTTGTAATTGTATCGCCAGGAAGAGTTTCGCTTTGAACTATTATTACGCCGATCCACATCAAGGAATTTGTTTTCCGCATCTAAATAGACACTAATAGGCTCAAAATCTGATTCAACCTCAATCACTCCATCAGGTCGATACCGAAACTCTTTTAGCTTTGCTGTGGCAGTCTCTCCATCTTTCCCGAAAACAGTTGCTGGGATGGGTAGAAATAGTCCGCCTTTATTCTCTACTCGGATCGTAGTTGTATATTGACCTGTGTTAGACTTAGCTACTTTCCAACCTTGAAGTGCATAATCAATATACTTTGTTGTATGTAGCCATTGATCAAAGAACCAATCCAGTTCCTCACCCGTTGCGTCTTCCATGGCTTTAATAAATCGATCTTCATTGACATGTTTCAATGCCCAGCGATCGTAGTAAAGGGTCATTCCTGCCAGAAAGCGCTCCTCCCCCAAATACCCTTTTAAGGTTTGTAGCATCATGGACGCTTTATCATAAACATTGGTTCTGTATGAGCCCGTATTGACAAAATCTTGACTGTGACGTGCGATAGGTTCATTAAGAGGAGAAGTCATGTAACGTATTGTGGATTTCAACTCTGTCTCTATAAATAATTGCCTGGGTAGTTTTTCAGACTCAAACGGTGTGATACTCTTACGGGTAATAGCATATCCGTTGTTAGGATAATAGTGTTCCAGATACCAATCAGTTTGAAAACTAGTAAACCCCTCATCCATCCAGGCGTCGTCTAATTCATCATTGCCAAAAAGACCATAAAACCAGTTATGGCCAATCTCATGCACGATCAGACTTTCACTGTCAGAAGCATCCATAATTAGCATGGGGTACTCCATCCCACCACCTAATATGGCTTTGGTGATGGTCATTTGAGGCCATGGATAAGGACCAAACTTTTCTGATAACCAACGAATTGCAGAAACACCATGTTCTACCACATCTTTTGTCCATGCCTTACCAACTTTTACCGTAAAGAGGGAATGAACATCTACCCCATTCCAGCTGCCGTGTTCATAAACAAAATCAGGTGAGCAGAGCCAGGCAAAATCATGGACATTTTTAGCAAGAAAGGATACTTCACGGCGAGAGGTACTATCTAACTCAGCTAAATAGGCTTCTCGAGTTTCCTTGAATCCCTCTACCCATTTATCCCAGACTACTGATGTGTCTACTGTAACCTCAGACCAACCGGGATCGCCTTCTAACACGACACCTGTGGCTCCTACAACCTGCGTGGCTGGAACATCTAGGTGGACTGTAAAATTCCCAAACTCTCCATAGAATTCACCCCAATCACCAAAGGGGTCATCGTGCCACCCATTTTCATCATAGACTATAAATTTGGGGTACCATTGAGCAAAATCATATTGCTGACCCTCATAACCCGAGCGATCTAGATGTGGATGAATATTTGATGTCCAATCTAGGGAAAAACGCAGTGTGTCTCCGGGAATAAGCCCATGATCGAGCGTGATATCCAGAATTGTATCGTCTCGAATTACAAATGTCATGGGGATTGTGTCTGTTACAGCTTCGTTTATCGTTATTCCAGTCCACTCCTTCTTTTCTCCAAAAGTTACTCCAGTCGCAGACCAAACCTGATGAGCGATAGTTCCCTCATTAAAGGCATTGTGATAAAGATGCATGAGGACCTGATTCAGAGTATCAGGAGAATGATTTACATAAAGGAGGTCTGACGTGGCAGTCAATGTATGATTCTCGGTATCTAGAATGATATCCATTTCATACTCAACAAATTGCTGCCAATATTGGGCATTGAGGGGTGTAGAAGTTAGAATGCTAGTTAATATTAGACAGTAGATTATCTTTTTCATTTGTGATATATCCCCTAATACCGTTTACCATACTCTTGCTTTTAATCTATCAAATAAATTAGAATGATCGTTACACAAATATCCTGGTCTAGTCATCCTAGAGGTCGAAGACCGAAGGATCTCCAGGCTATTGGGTAGACGACTGCAAGCAAAGTGAGATTCTTCATCTGGTTCCTGAGCATGTCGAAGGAGTCGGCTCTAAAAAGATTCCAGCGTACTTCGATGGGCTTAGTATGACGAACTAAAATCAATTATTCAATCAATTTAATATGCAATTCCTTGAGCTGATCTACATCCACGAACGAAGGCGCTTCATCCATCAATGATGAGGCTGATGTGGTTTTTGGAAAGGCGATCACATCTCGTATATTTTCAGTCCCGGTAAGAATCATGATCAGTCGATCAAAGCCAAAGGCAATTCCGCCGTGAGGTGGTGCACCATATTTAAAGGCTTTAAGCAGAAATCCAAAACGAGCATTAGCTTCCTCCTCATCCATTCCGATGAGCTCAAACATACGACTCTGCATCTCTCTGGTATGGATTCTTATGGATCCACCGGCAACCTCAGCACCGTTAATCACCAGGTCATAGGCACGAGCACGAACCTTGGCTGGGTCGGATTGCATTAAATCAACATCTTCTGGGTTTGGTGAAGTAAATGGGTGGTGCATGGCAATAAATCTCTGACTATCCTCATCCCAGTCTAATAGGGGGAAATTGAGAACAAAGAGTGGTTTTATATCACCTTCTTTGATCATGTCCTCACGTTTTGCCAATTCCAGTCGCAATGCACCCAGAGCTTGCAAAGTCTTAGCTTCTGTATCAGAGACAAAAAACATGGTATCATTCTGTTCAAGATCGTGCGCCTTGATGATTTCAGCTTGGAGCTCCTCTGGGAAGAATTTACTGATCCCGGCTACAAAAGCACTTTGATCAACCTTGATGAATGCTAGTCCCTTCACTCCATAATAGGTTTTCAGCCACTCAGTCAAACCATCAGATACTTTGCGCGAAATCTTATCTGCAGCATTCTTCAGAATCAGCGCTTTCACACGTCCTCCTGCAGCAAGGTTATCTTTAAAAACCCCAAAATCTGTTCTCTGAGCATAATCCGCAAATTCAATCAGTGGCATATCAAATCGAAGATCCGGTTTATCACTGCCATAGGTTTCCAATGCGGTCTTATAATCCATGGTGGGAAATATCTCAGGCAGGTCGTGGTCAAGGATTTCCTTGAAGATGCCCCGGGTTACTCTCGTAGCCAGTCCAATGATATCTTCCTGATCGGCAAAAGACATCTCAATATCTACCTGGGTAAATTCGGGTTGTCTATCTGCCCGCAAATCTTCATCTCTAAAGCATTTCACAATTTGAAAATATTTGTCGAAACCTGCGATCATGAGCAATTGTTTATAGGTCTGAGGAGATTGTGGCAGGGCGTAAAATTTTCCCTTATGAATACGGCTGGGGACCAGATAATCTCTGGCACCCTCTGGTGTGGATTTCATGAGAATAGGAGTCTCAAACTCCATAAAGCCCTCTTCATTAAGAAGTCGACGAGCACTTTGGTAAGTTTTCGAACGTACCGTCATAAATCTCTGCATTTCCTTGGTCCGAAGCTCCAAATAGCGGTATTCTAAACGCAGCTCTTCACTACCCGTTTCACGATCCGATACGAGAAAGGGTAGGGGTTCGGACTCATTTAGCACCTCTAACTCGGAGACAATGACTTCGATCTCACCGGTTGGCATATTTGCGTTAATATTACCATCTGGGCGAGCCTGAACTGTACCCTTAACTGCGATTACATCTTCCATTCCCAGACGCTTGGCATGAGCCGCCATCTCTGCATTCAGTTCAGGATTGAAAGTTACTTGTGTCTTTCCATATCGATCGCGTAGATCAAGAAATATGACGCCACCGTGATCACGGTTTTTAGCGATCCAACCGTTCAGAATGACTTCCTGATTTATATTTTCTTTGTTTAATTGTCCACAAGTTACAGTTCGTTTCAGTTGCATATTTGCTCCGTTAAATTAGTACCAGCCCAATGTAAGCCATGATCAGGGTACATCAATAACTGATAGCAATGGAACACCCAAATAAGTCAGTTCTTTAGGGCTGGGCTGTTGAATAATTTTATTAGAAAAAGTGAGGTTTCAGGAAAGTTAGTCTGTCTGCTCTCCGAAAGAGTCTGAGTTAGCAATATCACTTATATTTGCGTCGATGAACATATTTCCATAGCCCATAATCAGCCAATTGAAATCCAGGTCATATTCATGAACCAGCGGGATAAGTTTGGAACACTTGATCTCACGATCACCCATTTCCCAGTAGATTATCGTCCGTTTCCCCAGGCCACACAGTTCGGCTACTTCCCTCTGGGTCATGCCAATGGCAGTCCTAAACTCTCTCAATCTCTCAGCAATGGATGACATGATCCCTCAATTTACAGGTTGCAATAATATGCACCTCAAATTGAGTAGATAAAAAAGGAAAAATCAGAATTATAATTTTTTGACCAAAATCACCTTTCATATCGATCGGAATACATGTCTACTACTGACTAAACCAATACGATAGCTTCAGAGCAAATACATCATCCGCATCAGAAGCAAACAGGTCGGATAAGTCCCTTGACAGGTCAAATTTAGCGGGATTTTCACCATTGTATCCATTATGGGTCCAGACGAAAAAGAGTGATGAACCGGGAGAGAATTCCCATCGCAAGACCAGAGTTCCTACTAAGGACTTCTCATTAAAATCAGGGTCATACAGAGTGAAGGCGTCAGCAGCATCTCCTCCTGTAGGATCAATCGTATAATACTTGTAGCCGTTCTCATCAACTTGTTCATTAATGCTAGAGCCATCCTCACCATACACTAGAAATTCATCCGACTCGGGTTTGGAGTATTCTTTAAAACCTGAGTAATCACCGATACCTATAAAGGGCTGGAAATAGCCCTGAAGGGTAAATCTTGGTGTGATCGGGTAATCAATTCGAATGTCGGCACCCACCTCGGTGTACTCTATCTTTGAAAATACATAACGGTTTCCGTACATTTCCGTATTTGCATCATCACTAACTCGTCTAATGTATTGATTCATGTCTGTAGTTCTGTACATGTTGGGGCCAAATGAGAGGTTTAAGCGACTACCCAATTTAGCATTTAATTCAACAGACAGACCCGAATTATTTCCTCCATCACTTTCTGATCCAAAGGAAACCGATGTATGCATAGAGAGGTCTTTGCGATGATCAGAGCTCATTCCCGCACTAAAAAATAATTCCGGTACTTCAATTACCCTTGGTCCGCCTCGCAGCGCCCTGTCATTCAATACTTCTCCGGAATAGCCACCATCAACGCTAACACTCCAAAAATTGACGAAGCTTATATACCCCATTCCGAACATGACATCAGCTGTTTTAACCATATCAAAATCATGATTGGTGGCATAGATCACATCAGCTCGTGCAGATCTTATATATTCACCTCTTTCTGTCCATCGATAGCCTACACCGATATGTTTATTGATTATGTCTGTGGAGCGTGTAATTCCGAGGTCGTTGGATTCAAAACCAGGTGATATCCATCCCAGAGCTGCATTAAACATGACATTGCCATTTTCTTTGTTGAGACTGAGACGACCTGCATGTCCTCTTAAGGAGGTTGCGTTAGAATCCAACTCAACATGTTCGGCGTCAGGTCTTTGAAAATAGTGACTTGAATTATGCTGCAGCGAAAATATTCGTGATTCAGATCCACTTACATTTGTGAATCCACCCCAGCCTCCGAAAGCCCAGTCTCGATCCTTGCCGAGAAATGCCCAGCCATCAACTCCAAGTCCCACTCCCCGTTCAGATAGCGAGTTAGAGGAGGAATGTGCTTCATCGAGATCTCCAAGCAGGTCAATCCCGTTCATAAAGCGGTTTGTCAGGGTCCCCATAAAGCCAAGGCCATACCGACCATCCTCAATTTCCTTTTGAGCACGGATGAGATTATAGGACGTAAAGGGTTCTACTTGCTCATCTACGATTTTCCCGTTGTCATAGTAGCGAGCATATTCTCGATTGGTCAGAGCTGTTAAACCTCCCACAGACCAGTCGTCACCAATCTTTCCACTAATTTTAGCGGCACCAAGGATTCTTGCGGCATCGGGTTGGTCCAATGAATCTCCATCTATATAGACCCTTCCCTGAGGCGGTCTTCCAATTCTGCGACTATAAAAGAATTGGGGTGTCGAATAATTAATATTCCAATTATTGGTAGGACCACTATTCCCAAAATTAAAGATGCTGCGACCTTCAAGGAAAAAAGGTCTTTTCTCAGAATAATAGGTCTCATTATCCGATAAATTAATAGACGATGGATCTGCCTCTACCTGTCCAAAATCAGGGTTAATAGTCGCGTCAACTGTAAGATTTGCACCAATCCCAAATTTCAGATCTGCACCAATATCAAACTCCGTTTCCGACCCTTCAATAAAAGCATTGCTCTCTAGGGAGGGCAAATTGGCATGGCTGCTCGTGACGTAGGGCAGGTATTCCCTTCTTTTGGGAGGGTGAATATCTCGAATATTGGTCAAGTCAGCGCTACGGCTCATAGCCCCACTCTCATTGTTGGGGAAAAAAACAAAAATAATCCCATTCCCCAGCCCTTTGTATATATCGAGTTGGAAGAATACCCCAGGTATATTCTTCCTTGTCAGTGAATCTCAATTGAGAATAGGGGATCCGCATCTCTGCTGTCCATCCTTTATCATCAATCTGTGTTTTTCCTTCCCAGATACCATCCCATGAATCATCGGTCCATGAATCATTGAAATACACTTCGTCTCTGATGGAGCCAGATGGATTGATCTGAAAAGAAAAACCCGTTCTTTTATCATGATATGAATCGATAATTACTTCGAATATATCTGCATTTAGAAAAGCATCCCGACGACCCACTCTCCCAACAATGGAATCAGGTTGGGAATCCCACATGCGTGCTCCCACATAAATTGCCTCATCATCATAGCCGATCCACAGATCAGTCTTTTGTGAAGCTTTGGCTCCATTATAGGGTTCAAACTGGATGAAATCTGAGGCACTGGCACCTGAATACAAATTCTCCTCCAGTTTTCCATCCACTTTTAAGGGTTCATCAATTCGTTCTGCCCTAATTTCCCGATCTTTATAATTATTTGGATCAAAGGACTCATCATAAGCCAATAGAATTGAACATGCGGAAAGAAACAAGATTAGAGTTTTCATAGTCATCCCAAAATTTGTGATTGTGCCGAATAATATTCTAGCTTGAAGGACTCAAAGCCATCAGTTGAGGGTGTCATTACCATTCTCATGCATCAATTTCCTTCAATGCTTATGCCAAAAAATATATCCCTAATATTTATATATATTTATAACTCTATATGTACTGAGATATCGTGTGGATATTACATCATTTTGATATTATGCATATAAGAATGATATAATTAATCTGAGAGTCCGGGAGTATGATATTTCCTGTATGAAAACCGCTGGGGAGTATTCAATTTGCTGGCATGAAATTGAATCGGATTATAATCCCAATGATGTTGTTGCTTTTGGCCACCAATGTCGCCTACGGTGACCAGAGTGTACATGGATATATTCGGGATAATCAAACTGGTGAGCCACTACCCTATGCCAATATCATCTTCCCAGATTTAAATCGTGGAGGGGTTTCTAATATTGATGGTTATTTTGTTGTCAGCAATCTTCCTACAGGCTCCCACTCTATCCTTATCTCAATCATTGGCTACTCAAAGCATAGTCAGGTCGTGCAGTTCCCTGTAGATCTTAACCTTAGGTTAGATATTCGCTTGGAGCCGACAATTATCGAGGGACAATCAATCGTTGTCAGTGCAGAGCGTGAAAAATTTAAAGAACTGGTTTCTACCAGTACTGTTACACTGGATAGACGAGCTATCGAGGTAGCGCCCTCTTTCGTTGAAGCAGATGTTTTTCGAGCTTTGCAGATGCTTCCTGGAGTTCAATCACTCAATGATTTCTCTTCTGCGCTGTATGTGAGAGGATCGACCCCAGAACAAAATCTCATTATGCTTGATGGAATCACCGTGTATAACCCCATGCATCTTGGCGGAGTTTTCTCAACTTTCAATACGGACGCCATTAAAGAGGCTGAATTTCATGCTGGCGGGTTTCCTGCACAGTACGGGGGTCGTTTAGGATCAATCCTCAATATCGTCAATCGTGAGGGAAATACTGAAGAGATAACTGGGAGTGCAAACATATCATTGATCTCTAGTAAGCTCTTGGTTGAGGGACCTCTACCCACCGGTGATTCAGACCTGGTGAAAGGATCGTGGATGGTGGCAGGTCGAAGGACCTATTTTGATGCTATCGTAAATACTGGCTGGAAGTATTTGGTAAAACCGGGCATGAGTGAAGAGGACCGGAAAAATGCACCCGAAAAAATCATGCCATACTATTTTTATGATTTCCAGGGTAAGATAAATCTGGATATTGGAAGTGATCATCGACTGACCTGGAGTTCATTCTACGGCGATGATGTTCTGGATATTGGCTATTCCTCGAACAGCTCCTCTGATGATTGGTACGAAGACCGGGACAATCCAAATGACTATTACTATGAAAGTACTGACAGCGGGATATTTGATTGGCGATGGGGCAATTTCACAAATAGTCTGACCTGGCGATGGATTCTCACACCCCAATTGATCGCAAAGACTTTCATTGCCAATAGTCGCTTTCGGTTTGAAGTAAACATCGATTCTGAATTCGATAATTATTATAGAAGTAGCGAAGACACAAGTCGGACACTATCCTCCTTCAACTTTGATCTATTTGATCGTATCAATGACAATAGTTTTGAATCTTCTCTCACCTGGTTACCAAGTGAAAGCCACAAAGTGTTGGGAGGATTTCAGTTTAAACAAGTCCATTTCAATCTTGGAATGATCATCAATTTTTCAGAAGCCTATAACAATCAAGCTCCAGAGTATTTTCGGGATACTATTATGTGGATGGATACCCAACCGAATGAGTCTGCGGTCTATATTCAGGATCAATGGCAATTGAGTCCGCTATTATCGCTGCAAACGGGACTACGTGCAGTAGATTTCTCTCTACATGATACAACCTATTTTGAGCCAAGGTTAGGACTCAAATATTTTCTCTCAGATAAATTATCTTTAAAAGGCTCCTTTGGGCGTTATCATCAATTTTTAACCACTGCAAACCCACCGGAAGAGAACCTCCGTTTCTTGGATATCTGGTTTGGTATTCCTGAGGATCGTATGGCTCCCCGCTCTGATCACTATATTGTTGGACTTGAGTATTTAACGGATTCAGATATTTTGATGAGGATTGAGACCTACCACAAGTCATTCGATAATCTCCTCACGCTTAAGCCAACTGAGTTATTCGCTATCGATGATGACGGTAATCTAAGGATAGATCCATTCAACGAATTTTGGGATACTGATGCTTATGCCGATGGTCTGGAAATCCTGGTCAAGAAATTATCTGGCAAAGTCCGTGGATGGGCCGGTTACACCTATGCCATCACAAAGCGAAAATATGAGCAACAAGATTGGTATTTCCCAAAATATGATAGGACACATACTTTAAACGTCGTGGCTGATTGGGCGTTGACAAACGGTCTCCACTTTAGTACTGCCGTCACCTATTCCAGTGGAAATCCATACACAGCAGTCCAGGGTAGAGCAGAGGATTATCAAGAGTATGGCCAATCTCTTAATTACAGTGAGTGGGGACTTTTCCAGAGTTTCCTCTACGGTGAAAGGAATGCCGAAAGATACCCTGACTATTTCCGGTTGGATGTTAGTTTAAAGAAACGCAAGCCCTGGCGTTATGGAACCAAAGAATGGTATTTCCAAATTTTAAACGTAACTAATCATTTAAATATATTTAGCTATATCTATCAAAATCGTAGTGACTATGATTATGAGACTGGTCAGTCTGTTAACAAAGGTGTCCAGAGATTAGGGTTTCCCATGTTTCCATTTTTTCCAACCTTTGGAGTGAAATATGAGTTTTAAAATAAAAAATCTCTTTTCTGCACTGGGGAAACAAGGCTTCGAGAGCCTCAGCCTCCGAGGATACCGGACATTGAGCTTGTCGAAATGCCCAGGTTTAAAACATCCCATAATTATTATGTTTGTCCCACTTTTACTTTTCATATTTATTTCCTGTGGAAACTGGGGTTGGGAATCCATTGATACTGATAATGAAGAACAGCTGAATGTCTTTGGTCTCATCAGTCTGGATGACTCTCTTGAAAGTTTTGTCGTGGTCCATAAAACACTTGACACTGCCGGACCTGATGAAGTGATTGTTGGTGAAGATATTTATGGATTTCCCATATATGAGTCACTCTATGTTGTAAAAGATGCCACCGTCACTATCTCCGATGAGACTCAAGAATATGTGTTTAAGCGGAGTCCTTCTGGTAACTCTCCTTCAGAAGAATATTTTGGGTCCATTGACATCTTTAGTGATCCAGCTATCTATTTAAATACAGACCAGAGTTTTTCCCCCCAGCCAAATACAAACTATGATTTACATATAACAACACCAGACGGTTTGGAATTATCTGGATCGCTTACCACGCCGCCAATTCCTGAGATCAATGAAAGTGCTTTGGATGATACGCTTTCTATCAAGAATTTATTCCAAATCTCCTGGATTGATAAAGGTGAATATACCGCCACTATTGCAACTGGATCGATCGGGACTTACTGGGACTCACGTATTTGTGGGATGGAACAATCTGGACTTGTACAAGCTGGGGATACTACCTGGAATTCAACATTTCAATCATGGTGTTATGAATATATAGAGGAACCACCGACTACTGAGTCAGCATCCCTGGATATTCGATTGCGTTATCTGGATGAGAATTATTACAAATATTTCTTAGCCTCGGATGAAGGCGGAGATTTTATCTCAAATATTTTCGTAGGGCCAGGAGGAATTGGAAGCGCCTATGGTGTTGAAGGTGGGTATGGTGTGTTTGGAGCCATCAGTGCTGATTGGACAAAGCGTATCGCGACTCCCTGACTTTTAACTTACTTCCTCATCTGTTATTAAGACAATGCCCCAGAATAATTCCGGGGCACTTTTGTTGAGAGGAGACTCCTCTCAGGTCAACAACGTTTTAGGATTATTACCAGCGGGAGCCACCTCTACCTTGACCACGACGGTCACCACTTTGGTCTCCGCCTCGCATGCCTCCACGGCTATTGCGACTACCACGATCTTCTCTAGGACCAAATTCACGTTGGTCGAAGATTAACTGCTGGTCAGGTGTTAATAGATTTCGGATCTGATCTTGATGACCTGACATGATCGTTTCAATAGATGTTTGATATTCCGAAATTGAAGCTTCCAATTCAGCAACTCTTACTGCATCAGCATCACCACTTCGAGTTAAATCTCTTAACTCAATCTCTAATGAACGTAGGTTTTGCCTGATTTCCCTCATGGCCGGTTGCATTGCTTCACGAATTTCTGTAATCTGCTGCATCTGTTCTGTGGTTAGATTGAGATTTTCATCCCAGGTCATCATCTCACCACCGCCCCTGCGTCCCTGGGCCACTGCAAGTGATACACTTAGAACAAGCAGTATTAATGTTTTATAGTTCATCTTATTGCCTTTCTTTAATTATTAAAACTTAAACTTATATTATAACTCATACTCTCATAGTCATAGAGAGCATCATTGGACTCATTCCACACAAGTCCAAGCCCCAAGCCCAGATCAAGATTTGTAAGCCAGGAGTCATAGCGAGGTACCCAGCTTCTGGTCCAGTTTAACTGAATACTGTTTCTTTTATCTTCGCGGTCATATCCAAGTTTGACAAATTCGTCATTTATTAAACTATAATCCATAGTTTGGAAATCAAATTCGTAAACAGGAACATCAAGATATGACTTCTCACTGTATGAATGAACAAACTTAAAACTGTTTTTCTCATTCAATCTATAAAGAACTCTGGTTGATGCTGATGGACCCTCCCAACGAAAACGATCTGTAAAGGGATTGTCTAGTCCATCTTGCAAGCTTGATGAATCAGCAATATCATTTAAAAGTGATTGGGCACCAAGCCACATAGTGAGCCCAAGTTTTGATCCAAGTGATTGGCTGATTCGCAATTCATTGGTAACGAGCATATTACTGGGGATATCACTGATTTCAGTGCTAGTAATAAACCGACCTCTACCAGCAACACTTGTCTGTTCCCAGAAATCTTGAAGAGCCAATCCTGATTCTAATTTGATCGATGTTTTTGACCGAAATGTTTGATTATAGATTGCGTAGATCTCATGTTCTGAATTCGATGCTTCTGCAACTTCTTCGAATTTTTTAAAATTAAGATCATAGCCCATTGTTATCAATTGAGTTGCTTTGAAATAGTGTTTCCATTTTCCGTACATCCCAAATCCTGAGCTATTATAATAACTGTAAGTATCATGGTATGTGTTCAGGAAACCATATATTCCGGCGAACATCTGATTGTCTTTTATTTCAAGGTATCTCAGCTGAAGACCAAGCTCACCTGTACTTGATGAATATTCTTCAAAAGGGATAATCTTGTTAAAGGATATGTCTAAGTAGGCTCTGGAATTATCTGAGAGAATATTGCTAATGCTTAAAGCCGAACTTGAGTAAGATGCATTTTCTACCAGTCTACTACCCAATAAGTAGTCAGCTGTCCCAGCAGTGCTACTCAGGTCATAGTAAAGTCCCTCAGCGAATGAGTATGTCACGGACATAGTCAGCATACTCATTATCAAGGCGCGATTTCGAAAGTTCTTTAAATTCATACCCTATGCACTTCTTTAGATAGTTGAAAATTATGTGAAAGAGAATCCAGGGTTACCATCTTGCCAAGTTGCCTTTGCTTTAAATAGACGCGTTCCATGATGCTCAAATATAGTTCCAATTCGGTCGCCATGTCAGGTGTTTGACAACATACGTTAAGCTGGTTTGCTAATTCGATTCTTCTTAATTCTCTGTTCACTTTTCGCTCCGTTCTATCAAGCAGGAGGAGGAAAGCCCCCCTCCCAGGAGAAAAATCTTTATTTACCAACGAGAGTTCACTACGGTACGTGCAGGAGAAGCAAACTCAGGGTTTATACATTCACCAGTGCCATCACCAGGAGCTACCCCGCGATTGCCATTCCCTCTACCTTCCATAGGTCCTTTTCTACTTCCGGTACCATCCGCAGGTCCACTTCCATTTTTTGCACCAAATCCTGCGCCACTACCATCTTCTGGTCGTACGAAGTCTTCATCTTGAGAATTGGGAATGCCATCGCCATCTGCATCTGGAGCTAGGTCATTAAAACCGTCACCATTTTCATCGATAAACTCACCAGGTCCATTTCCCCATTCACCGGCCTGTGCGTAGACTGGGCTCGCTAGTGCAAATACGCTAAGTGCTGAAATCATCATTATTGCTGTTAAGAGTTGCTTTTTCATTTTGGACCTCCTTGTTATTTGTCCTGTTATTGTTAAAAGCTACTCCCTTTAGTCCAATTGCTATGCCAATATTTGAGGAGGAACACTAAGCAATACATAACATACTGATTCTATTGCTTATATAGTACTATCAGATGAAAGATATATGAATGAATAAAATTGAAATAGTCGACAATTCGTGTGAAGCTCGACGATATTGTCGAGAAATTAGCCCATAGTTATTTGGAGATCCTTCGCGGAGCCTGTGCTGAGCGAAGTCGAAGTGCTCCTGGATGACTAATCACGGAGTCCACATGGATGGTCTTTCTGAGTGAGTGAAACGAGAGAAGAATCTCACTTTAGGGGTAGTCTGTTACAGCCATTTGGGGATCCTTCACATTCGTTCAGGATGACTACAGAGTAAATTTACTCATCGTGGAATATATATGCGTGGCTTATTTAAGTTGATACTTCTGCAATTTGTATCTGAGAACTCTTTCGCTTATTCCAAGTCGTCTGGCACACTCACTTTGGTTTCCTTCGGCATCTTCAAGCGTTTTTGTGATGAGGTCAGCCTCCATATTAACGACTGAATCCTTAAGATTACCGCTGCTATTTTGGCTACCCTTGATAGACTGAGTTGCCAGATCGATGGACAAGATCTCCTCACCTGTACAAAGGAGGACTGCTCTCTCCACCATATTTGCTAATTCACGAACATTCCCAGGGAAATGATATACTTCCATATGTTCTAAGGCTTCTTTTGAAAATTTTAAATCAGGTCGATTTTCTCTCTCAGTGAATTTGCTAAGGAAAAAATATGCTAGTACCAAGATATCAGCTCGCCGCTCACGTAGAGGCGGGATATGGAGGTTAATCACGTTTAAACGATAATAAAGATCTTCACGAAATTCGCCAATTTCAACAGCATGCTCTAGATTTACATTAGTTGCTGCAAGTATGCGGACATCCGATTTTATTATTTTATTCTGCCCAATCCTCTGAAACTCCCCACTTTGTAAAAACCGCAAAAGTTTGGTCTGCATCTCTAAAGGAAGATCACCAATCTCATCCAGGAATAAAGTTCCTTCATGCGCATCCTCAAATCGTCCTACACGGGCAGCAGTAGCGCCTGTAAAGGCACCTTTATCATGTCCGAAGAGTTCACTCTCTATGAGATGGCTGGGTAGCGCAGCACAATTGACTGCCACCATGGTGTGTGTCCCTCTCGGTGAGCGCTTGTGGATGTAATCTGCGAGGACTTCTTTACCAACACCAGTTTCGCCAGTGATGAGTATGGTCGCCTGACTACCTGCAACCCGTAATGACTGCTCCAATATCTTCAGCATGGTCGGGTCTTCAGCAATGAAATCGTTGAATTCGCTTGGAGGTGTAGCCGGAACTTTCTTCTCCTGGTTTTGTCTTTCTTGAAGATGCTCCACAATTCCCTTGAGCAAAAGCTCGAGTTGAGTAAGGTCGAGTGGTTTACTTAGAAAATCCCAGGCGCCGGCTTTCATAGCATCTACTGCTATATCTACAGTGCCAAACGCTGTTATCAGCACCAAAATCACCCCTGGGTGTCTTGATTTCACTTCCTGGAGAAGATCTGCCCCTGTCATATAAGGCATTTTATAATCAGAAAGAACAACATCTACTGAATTTAAATGCATGTATGCTAGCGCCGTTTGAGCAGAGTCTGCCGTAGCTACATCATATCCGATCTTTTTTAGAAATCCTGCCAAGGTTTCTCGCTGTAATTGTTCATCATCAACGATAAGTATCTTTGTCATTGGTTCACCGGTAGATTAATTATAAACGTTGTTCCCACACCAACTTCACTCTGGACTTCAATGGTCCCTTGGTGGTCGGCTATGATCTTATGGGTTAATGCCAAGCCCACACCTGTTCCCATTGCTTTATTGGAATAATAGAGATCAAATATTCTGTTCAGGTTTTCTGGCTTAATGCCCTCACCTGTATCCTTAACCAACAGAAGCAACATCTCCTTCTCCTGTTGAGCCGAGACACTAACTTCATCCCCCTCAACACAAGCTTCAATGGCATTTTTTATCAAGTTCGCCAGGGCTTGCTGTAAATATTCAATATCTCCCTCAATAGTGAGATTTGAGTCTTGGAGTTTCAATTGGACCTGATTTTCATGTGCTTGGGACTGGTATAGATCCTGGATCTTATTAAAAAGATCCTGTAAATTTACTTTTGCAAATCTCAAAGGGGTTGGTCTGGTATATTCTAAAAACTCTTTTAGCGTATTGTTGATTCTTCCGATCTCAGTTACCATGGTACCCGTGAGAACCTGATAATCATCTGCATCCACATCTGGGGCAAACTCTCGCTGTAGTCTTTGGGCAACAATTCCGATAGCATTCAGTGGATTTCTGATTTCATGGGCAACTCCGGCGGCCAACTCTCCCATGGCTACCTGTTTCTCATTGACACGATTTAATGTCTCTAATCGATAAACTTCTTTCTCAATACGATCTTTCTCCTGCTCCAATAATGTTGCGTTCTGGCGTGATATGAGGAAGATCATAATAACAAACGCCAACATTGTTAGGAGTAAGGTCCGGATAAGTAGCTGGAATATTATCTGAGTCCTCAAGTTGCTCAAAGTATCGTCTAACAGGCCAATCCTTACCTCACCAAAGCTTGAACTAAAAAAGACGGGGCGTACCACTTCCAGCAAATGTATATCGTCTTTACTCACAGAATAAAGGATATCACCTAATAGTTTGCGTGTCCAAGTATGGTCAACAACAATGCTATCTTTGGAAACATAATATGATTCTCCATTATCAATAGATATCTGGAGATACTGTAAGCCCTTGACATAGAGCAAGTCCTCTAAACCAATTTCCATATTGGTCAAATAATTAAAATCTTCTTCTGCCCCAGTCGTGAGTAGACATGCGATGGCACCTCCTCGATCCCTAGGCACGGCAACTAAGAAACGTGAATTATCCCTCATTCTTGGTTCTTCAAGTACAGGTTCTTGATCAACTCCTGAGATCACCAGATTACTTGCTCCAATAATGATTGGCTGGATGTTCTGAAATATCCAGCTGCCTTCTGCATAATTATTAGCCATCTTCTGTACAGACTGACTTGTAAGGGTATGCTCGACCTTACCTTTGCTATTGTAGATGATAATTTCGTAAATATTGTCGTCTTCAAGCAGGGCATTAAGCCTACTACTTCCCAAATCCTTTGCAGCATCAACTTTATTCAGGATACTCAGAACATCGATAGCACGGTCTATGTAAGATTGTTTTAGCTCATTCGTGAGATAGGCCTGACCACTGCCACTTTGAGCAATAACACCTGCCGTCATAGCAGCCTGGTCCTGGATGAGTTGTAGGAGATCCTTATAGCGAGATTGGTATTCTATAAAACTGTACCCGAGGATAATCGTTAATATGGTTGCGTACAGAGCAATGTACCAAGGCTTGATAATGAGTAATTTTTTAACCGCCTGAAACAAACATATCCCCTTATTCCCTATATCATATATACTATGCTAGTTTTTCCCACGCATGTTGTAGTAATCGTTCAGTCGTTTCAAAGCTAACACAGGCATCAGTGATAGACACACCATAGGCAAGATCAGCAAGGTTAATTGGAATTTTTTGATTTCCTTCGTGAATATTACTTTCCAGCATCATCCCTATTAATGACTGATTTCCGGCTGCACGTTGAGCGATGATGTCTTTCCAGACTATTTCCTGACGCTCAAACTGTTTGCCAGAATTTGCATGGGAGCAATCAACCATAATAGCAGGGTTCAAATCATTTTGCTCCATCCGCTCTTTCGTTTCCCGAATACAGTCTGGTTCATAGTTTGGCCGTGCTTCCCCACCACGTAAGATGACATGACCTAATTTATTCCCAGTAGTTGCCACATCAGCTACCTGCCCGTTTTGATCCACACCAATGAAGTGATGTGGGTGACGTGCGCTGAGCATGGCATCCAAAGCTACCTGTAGGCTACCTGTCGTACTGTTCTTATAACCAACAGGCATGGAGAGTCCCGAGGCCATCTGTCGGTGGGTTTGGCTTTCCGTTGTTCTTGCTCCTATGGCCGACCAACATACAAGGTCATCGATATACTGAGGTATAATGGGGTCAAGAAATTCTGTACCAGCCGGTAATCCTTTGGCATTGATTTGCACCATAAGTTTCCGACCACGTTTTAAGCCTTCATGAAGCAGGTAGCTACCATCAAGGTTCGGATCGTAGATCATACCCTTCCACCCTACAGTCGTTCGGGGTTTTTCGAAATAGACACGCATAACGATAAAAATTCTATCTTCATACTTGGTTCGAAGTGAATTCAAACGGTCTGCGTATTCCAGGGCTGCCACAGGATCATGAATCGAACAAGGTCCAACTATCACTAAGAGGCGCTTATCTTTCCCGGCGAGAATATCAGTTATTGTTTGACGGGCCTCTACCACAGTTTGTCGGGCAGTCTCATCCATTGGAATCTGTTCTTTTAATCCCTTTGGAGTTGGGAGTGCCTTTAAACCTCGAACGTGTAGATCTTGTATCTGTTTCATGAAAGAGATGTCCTGTTCATTATTTCGCAAAATTCATCACCTGAAGCCCTACAAGTGGACCCAAGGTCCACAACAATGACCCGTCTTCACCCAAATGGGCTTCTCCGCGGTCATCCGCCAATCAACAATGCCATCATCGCGCCGAAGCATCACCCATTTCTCCCCATGTAAATTCGGAGTCTTCTGCGAAGGCGGATGAATCTAATCCAGTTTATTAAGAATGTCCCACTCCGTTTCAGTTGATCGGAGAAACTAAGCCCAGACAAAAATGCCTCGGAAAAACCGAGGCATTTATAAAATCGGACATTGAGCACTTCGACAGGCTCAGTGTGACACCTCGGCGTCCTACTCCTTATTTCCCAGAAACCTTTAGACGGTTAATTGCTCTTTTTAGGGCAATTTCAGCTCGTGCTTCGTCAATGGTCTTATCTTGTTTTTTACTAAGAAGTTGCTTGGCTCGATCATAAGCCTCTTGAGCTCGAGCTTGATCAATACCAGCTTTTGGCTCAGCTGTCTCAACTAGCAGTTGAACACTCCCCTTAGTTATTTCAGCAAAACCCTGGGTAGCGGCATAAATAGACTCTTCTGAGCCCTTTACGACCTTGATCTCGCCTAAAGCCAAAGCCATGATGGAATCAGTATGACCAGCCATCACACCAAAAGAACCGTCAACGCCAGAAGCGCGGACATAATCCACATCACCCAAGTCATATACTTGAGTGGGTGTGATGATCTCTAGATGGAATTGTGCAGACATGTTGGTTTATCCCATTCCCTTTGCAGCAGCGATAACTTCATCGATGTTACCTTTATACATAAAGGCATTCTCAGGATACTTATCCATATCACCAGCCAGAATTGCTTCAAAAGCAGTGATTGAATCCTCCAGAGAAACATATTTACCTTCAGTTCCAGTAAAAGCTTCAGCAACAAAGAAGGGCTGTGAGAAGAATTTCTGCATACGACGGGCACGGTTCACCGTGTTCTTATCCTCATCAGATAACTCATCCATACCGAGAATGGCGATGATGTCCTGTAAATCTTTATATTTCTGTAAAACAATCTTAACCTCCTGTGCAATATCGTAGTGACGCTTTCCCACAACACGAGGATCAAGAATTCTAGAGGTGGATGAGAGTGGATCCACAGCCGGGTAAATACCAAGCTCAGCGATACTACGTTCCAGCACTGTTGTTGCATCCAAGTGAGCAAAGGTAGTTGCCGGGGCAGGATCAGTTAGATCATCAGCAGGTACATAAATAGCTTGAACAGAAGTTACAGAACCCTTCTTGGTGGAAGTAATACGTTCCTGTAAATCACCCATCTCAGTTGAAAGTGTTGGCTGATATCCTACAGCAGAAGGCATACGTCCAAGCAGTGCTGACACTTCAGAACCGGCTTGGGTAAAACGGAAAATATTATCAACAAAAAGCAGAACGTCTTTTCCTTCAACATCACGAAAATATTCAGCCATGGTTAAACCAGAAAGAGCGACCCGGAGACGAGCCCCTGGTGGTTCGTTCATCTGGCCAAAGACCATTGCTGTTTTGTCGATAACACCAGATTCCGTCATTTCCAGGTAGAGGTCATTTCCCTCACGAGTACGTTCCCCAACACCTGAGAATACAGAGTAACCACCATGCTCGGTAGCAATATTTCGGATAAGTTCCTGGATCAATACGGTTTTACCAACACCGGCACCACCAAAAAGACCTGTTTTTCCACCCTTAGAGTATGGCTCAAGGAGATCAACAACCTTGATACCTGTTTCCAGGATCTCACTAGCTGTTGTCAAATCTTCCTGCTTTGGCGGATCTCTGTGAATGGGGAATCTTTCAGTTTCCGGGGCAGGTTTTCCATCAATAACATTGCCAACAACATCGAACATACGTCCTAACGTTTTCGGCCCAACCGGAACAGAGATTGGAGAACCAACATCAGTAACCTTGGTGCCTCGTGTTAACCCGTCTGTTGAGTCCATAGCAATTGTACGAACATTGTTTTCACCCAAATGCTGAGCTACTTCCAGTACCAGTATTCCGTCTTCACGTTCAATATTCAGAGCGTTTAAAATTTCAGGGAGTTGACCGTCTTCAAACATAACATCAACCACTGCACCCATGATCTGAACGACTTTTCCTTGCTTTGCCATCGTATGAATTATCCTCTTATTCCACTAAAGCTTCGGCACCACTCACAACTTCCAAGATCTCTGTGGTAATTGCAGCTTGACGTGCCTTGTTGTATTTCAGACGGAGACTATCGATAAGATCTCCGGCATTTTCGGTAGCAGCTTCCATCGAAGTCATTCGAGCAGCCTGCTCTGAAGCATTTGACTCCAATAAGAATCGCCACATCTGTACATTTAAATGACGGGGAATCAGTGATTTGACCACGTCGTCCTTAGAAGGCTCAAACAAGTAATCTTTTGTATCTTCCACATCATCTTCCTCTAATACCAGAGGTAGATAATGGAACTCATCGATCTCTTGCTGAGCAATATTCTTAAATTGATTATAAATAACGCGAACATCATCAAAGTCACCAGAAAGGTAGTGATTGGTAATAGCCTCTGCCATTTCCCTGGCATGGTTAAAGTTGAGCTCATTCCAGAAGTCAGCATAATGTTCTACGATATCGTAGCCACGCTTCTCAAAATACTCATACCCTTTGCGACCAATACAGATCAACTGAGACTGATCTTTGCCAGCTAAATCGATAATAGCATGCGCCTGTTTCAGGATATTTGTATTGAAGCTACCACACAAACCACGATCAGAAGTTAAAACTACAAAAGCTTTTTTCTGAGCGGGTCTCATTTGGAGTAACTGATGTGTATCACGATCAATATCCGGTAGCAATTCTTTTAAAACACCATTGATACGACCGGCATAAGGTCTGGCCTGTTCCATTTTGCTCTGGGCGCGACGTAATTTTGCCGCTGCCACCAACTTCATGGCACGGGTAACCTGCCTGATACTTTCAATAGTGCCAATACGCTTCCGAATGTCTTTTAAATTCGCCATAGCGGTCCCGTATTAAGCTGCAAACCCTTTTACAAATTCAGAAACACTCTTGTCCAGGGCTGCATCGATCTCATCAGATAATTTACCTTCACTGGCAATCTTCCTCAGCAGATCTGAATTGGTTGCATCCATATAGTTCAAGAATTCCTCTTCAAAGCGTCTGATCTCAGAAGCCGGAATTTCATCTAAATAACCGCGTGATGCTGCGTAGAAAATGGTGATCTGTTTTTCAGTAGACATGGGTACAAACTGATTCTGCTTGAGAACCTCATAGAGGATCTTGCCGCGTGTCAGTTGTTTTTGGGTCTCTGCATCCAGGTCAGAACCAAATTGTGCAAAAGCGGCTAATTCACGGTATTGAGCCAAATCCAGACGCATACCACCAGCCACTTTCTTCATGGCGCCAACTTGGGCATTTCCACCCACACGAGAGACAGAGATACCCACATTCAATGCTGGGCGCTGTCCACTATTGAATAGATCTGTTTCAAGAAAGATCTGTCCATCTGTAATGGAAATTACGTTGGTTGGAATGTATGCAGAAACATCACCCATTTGAGTCTCAATGATAGGTAGAGCAGTTAAAGAACCACCACCTAAATCACTATTCAATTTTGAAGCACGCTCTAACAAACGGCTGTGGAGATAAAATACATCACCTGGGTAAGCTTCACGACCGGGAGGCCTTCTCAACAGGAGAGACATCTGACGATAAGCAACGGCGTGTTTAGAAAGATCATCATAAATGATCAAAGCATGTTTACCATTATCACGGAAGTATTCACCAATGGATGCGCCAGTGTATGGTGCAAGAAATTGTAATGGTGCAGGGTCAGATGCATTTGCAGCAACAACCGTGGTATATTCCATTGCTCCCTGAGCTTCCAATTCAGCGACTACACGAGCAACTGTTGAAGCTTTCTGGCCAATAGCTACATAGATACAATAAACCGGTTCTTCAGAAGAATTAGCCTCGTGGGTAGACTTTTGATTAACAATGGTATCCAAAGCAACAGCCGTTTTTCCGGTCTGGCGATCACCAATGATCAGTTCACGTTGACCACGGCCAATAGGAATCATGCTGTCGATCGCTTTGATGCCAGTCTGTAGTGGCTGATTCACAGGGCTTCGAGCCAGTACACCAAGCGCCTTGCGCTCAACCGGGTATGATTCCCCTGCTTTAATTTCACCTTTGCCGTCCATAGGAACACCAATGGGACTTAATACACGTCCGATCACGGCATCCCCAACAGCTACAGAAACCACTTTGCCGGTTCGTTTTGCCTGGTCGCCCTCTTTTACCAGGCTTGTATTTCCAAAAAGGACCAAGCCAACTTCGTCCTCTTCCAAGTTCATGGCCATCCCGACAACACCGTTGGGAAGCTCGATGAGCTCTGAAGCCATAACATTTTCCAGTCCACTTACACGGGCAATACCGTCACCGACCATGATGACTTCCCCGATCTCAGCAACATCAATTGCAAGATCAAGTTTACCCAGTTCTTCCTGGAGTAGTTTTGTGATTTCGTCTGTTCGAATATCTGTCATATTCCTGTATTCCTTTAGGACTGGACCAGTGATTGTCTGATCCGAGCAAGTTTACTAGACAATGAACCATCTAAAATGGTATTGCCAACTCGTAATGTTATGCCACCAAGAAGCTTATCATTTACTTCTGTAGTGAAATCAGCTTTCTTGGATGTTATTGTTTTAACAACATCATGGATACGATGAATCGCGTCAGCAGAAAGTTCACCTGTACTTGCGGCATGGACCTTGACCTGTCCACTTCGCTCATAAAAAGCATGTTCCATACTTTGCAGGATTGCACCCAGCAGCTTCATATCCTTTTCCTCACCTAACTGAGCCAGAAAGGCTTGGTTAATGGGGTGTAGATCAGGATATACCACACTTAGCAGCTGAATTTTCTCAGCTACTGAAGCTTTGGTTGAAGCTAGAAATGCCTTTAATGTTGGTTCACGTCGATAGCTGGCATAAAAAGTTTCCATAGAACGATAAACGGGCTCCAGTGACTCTTTATTCTCTGCTATTTTCAGCAAGAGGTTCGCATATAGACGACTTTTCGCTGTTGAACGCATTAATTCTTTCCGTATTCCTTGAGAGCATCCTCAATGAGGCGCTCATTGTCATCCTTTGAAATGGATTTGGATAGTATCTTTTCTGCAGCAGCCATTGAGATATCAACGATCTGGGTCCGAATCTCTGAAATAGCCTTTTCACGTTCTGCGCCGATCTGCGCTTCAGCTTGTTTCAGAATGCCAGCGGACTTATCCTGAGCCTCATTAAGAATCTCAGTTTTCATCCGTTCAGCTGTTTCTTTCCCGGCGGCAACGATCTCCTGGGCTTCGTGACGAGCTTTGGCGACCATAGCTTCATATTCTCCAGCAACTTTATCTGCTTCTTTACGAGCGGATTCAGCTCCTGCCAGGGATTCCCTGATGAAGTTTTCTCGATTCTCAAGGGCCTTGATCATGGGTTTCCAGGCTTTTGTTGCCAGAATCACCAATACAATAATAAAGGTGATCCAGGTCCATATCATTAAGCCAGTGTCAAACCTTAACAGGTTTTCCATAGTTCCTCCGAAGGTGTGTTTCCAGCCTTCTTATTTCAGAGCGATGAGAAGTGCAACAACCTCACCAATGATGGCAACACCTTCGAGAAGGAAGAGAGGTAAGTTAACAGCACCGGTAATGCTAGCAGCAGCTTCTGGCTGACGAGCAATACCTGCTGCAGCGGCTGCAGCCAATTTTCCAATACCAAGTCCGGCGCCAATAACGATCATACCTGCACCGATTGCGGCTCCTAGATAAGCAAATTGCATTTCCATTTTTAAAACTCCTTTGTAATGTTGTAGGATTCCAACACACAACGAGCAGCGACACTTACATGTCTTTTTCCCTTGAACTGAGTAAGTACGATCTGTTCATTTGTGTTAGATGGTTTATATGTTTGTGTAGTAGTAATCAAAAATCTAATGATCTGCGTGAATTGATTGCCCAATAAATACCGATGAAAGCAATGTGAATACGTAGGCCTGGACGATGCTTACGATTATCTCTAAAAATGTAATACCAACATTCAAGGCTACAGAAGCAACACCAACATAGGCATTGTGTAGTAGAAATATAGGCGCAAAAATCGCCAGCATAGCAATGTGCCCTGCTGTCATATTGGCTGCCAACCTCATGGTTAGTGCAAAAGGTCTGACAAACATACTCAATATCTCAATTGGAATCAGGATGATGTATACCGCCTTGGGTAGACCACCTGGTACAAGGTTCTTCCAGTGTTTAAAGAATCCATGCTCCAGAATTCCGGCAATCATGATAGCAAAAAAAGTGATCAAAGCCAAAGCAGCGGTCATATTAAAATTACCAGTTGCTGTTGTACCACCGTGACCATGATTGATATAATTGAAAAGAGGAATGAGTCCCAGAAAGTTCATGGTCAGGATCAAAAAGAAAAAGGACATCACTAAGGGGCCCCATTTCAATACATGATCTTTTCCTACGGTAGGGATAAGAATGCTGGTTCGAACAAAATCAACGACGTATTCAAATGCATTTGAGAAACCAGAAGGAATTGGACGTTCCTCTTTACGATATCTCCGAGTTGCATAAAGTGCAGCTGTAATTAAGAGTCCCGCAGCGATCCAAAGCATGATCACATGCTTTGTAATTGACAGGTCAATACCGAAGAGTTCGAGATGGATCATCACATCGCTATTAGCGACGTGCTCAATGATTTTATCCCCGATGTTTGTACTGGTCTCTTGGCCACCCTGAGCCATTAAGATTTCTCCCCATTTACGTGTCCATTCCCTGCCATAAAAAGCGGCCAATAATAAGCTTCGACCCCATGCCACGCAAGAAAGTTTATGAGCATAATTACAATAAATGTCATATTATGTAAAGTCCTTGCTTTCAATAGGATAGCAGCCCATAATCCCAGTAGGATCACCTTAAGGAAAAACCCAAATATATTAATTTTTTGCAGCGTAATGTGATTGCTTAGCTTCTGTGTGTCGACCCAAAAAAGGAGGCCACCACTAATCAGTACAGGAATGAGAGCTGCAGCAAAAACCGAGCTTATGTGCTCGGAACGACCCGCGAACATCAATCCCAGGATAACCAAGCCATTCAAGATGAATGCTGAAATTCCCATAACTTGCCAGGGACGCATCAATCATTATCCTTCATATATATACTCTTATACAGTTCGTACATTCCGATCACTACCCCGAGGAGAGCCCCGGTGAGCATCCCGTACTGTGGCCAATTGAATTTTTGATCCAGGAAATAACCTAAAGCACCTAGACCTAACACACTTCCTGTCATGGTCGATGCAGCGGCCATGTATTTACCCGATCCTGCGGGTCCCATGCTTGACTATTCGCCTCTAAATGATACGGTGAAATCTAATTCTTCCTCTGCTACCTCAGGTACCATTGAACTTCGTCCCTGAAAAATAGCTCCATCTTCAATGATCAAGCGGGTGGCAATAACATCACCCTTTAAGCGGCCCTTTTTGCCCAGGGCAACTTTACCCTTTACCTCAATATTTCCGCCTACAATACCACCGATAATGGCGTACTCGCCTTTGATTCCACCTTTCACGACTCCTGACTCTGAGACAGTGACAAATCCAGACGCAATAATGCTACCATCCACGGTACCATTGATGTGTGCACTACCATTAATGTCCATGTCACCCTTAATATGACTTCCACGTCCAACAATAGTTTCTATGCGATGAATTCGATTAGCCATAAGGTTATTCCTGTTCTCTTATCTGAGGTTTTTCTTCGCTGAGTTCAGTGATAAAGGTTGCGGGGTCAAGTGGGACACCCTTGTGCCAAATTTCAAAATGCAAGTGCGCTCCGTCTGAAATACCAGTATTCCCCATAATTGCAATGGGTTCGGCACGATCAACGACCTGTCTCTGAGATATTAAGTTTTGTTCATTGTGACCATAGACTGTTATGTAGCCGTTCCCATGATCTATGATAATGGTATTTCCATAGCGATACGTCCAATCGGCAAATATAACATATCCGCTCCCCGCCGCTTTAACAACACGGTCGTCAATCGAGGATAGATCGATCCCTAAATGATCCTGACTGAACAAGCCTTCTCGCACCTGGAAACCAGCATTCACAAAGCCCTTAATCGGTAAGTAAGTTGGTAGGTCTTCCAATAGCCCCATTGTCTCAAAGGGCGAAAGTTCAAACTCATCTCCTGTTGCCCAAGAGCTGTCGCCAGAACCTTCTGCTAGGTCAAAATGTTCTCCAAGGGTGCTATTGAGGAATTGATTTATTTCTTCGATGCGCTTGGCATTTTTCAGGATTCCGGCTACTTCCTGTCGCTCACTTAACAAATACTCATTCTCAGTTTTAATTCTTTCAAATTTCAGCGCCCGAGGCAAATAGAAGCTACTGAACAGAATGATCATCGCAATGAGGATGATAGAAGATATTTTTAATAATGATATCGTTCTGGCTGTAACAGAGAACGATTGACCAGAAGCCTCGTTATCCGGGAGAATGAGGATGGTGTATTTTTCGTGCTTCATGTTATCCTAACCACAGAGCTCACCCGCCTGCGTATAACTTCGTGCGGGCAGGCAGAGAGCACAGGGTTTTGTTAATGTTCTCATTATTAAATTTCTATTTTCTACCTTTTTAGTGTCTCAAATAATTCGATGAGACGTTCCAGATCTTCATCACCAAAATATTCAACTTCAATGGTCCCTTTTTTCTTCCCAGGCTTGATCTGGACTCGAGTACCCAGGACAGTCATCAGCGCTTCCTCGCTATTACGCACATAGAGTGATTTTGTTTGCGGTTTGGATGGCTTTTTGTCAGGTGCAGAAATTTTATTTTTTAATTTTTTTACATAGTTCTCAGTCTCACGGACGCTCATGTTATGACGTCTGACAAGCTGAAAAGTATTCACGATCTCTTTCTCAGAATCTAGCCCAAGTAAAGCACGGGCATGCCCTGCAGATATCACTAAATTTTTCAAAGCAAGTTTCACATCAGTTGGAAGCTTTAATAATCTCAATGTGTTTGTAATAGCCGCGCGACTTTTCCCAATATTTTCCGCTATGGCTTCGTGTGATAATTTGTATTTGTTAGCAAGGAGTGCGTAAGCCTCTGCCTCTTCAAGGGGATTAAGATTATCCCGCTGGAGGTTCTCGATGAGAGCTAGCTCCATCATGTCTACATCGGAGTCAACCACCAGAACATGTACGGCAATTTTCTCTAGCCCCAGCTCCTGGCAGGCTCTTAATCGACGCTCGCCGGCTATAAGCTCATATTCATTGTCGATGATGCGAACGGTTACAGGTTGAATTAAACCCTTCGCTTTGATCGAGGCCTTGAGGTCTTCAAATGCCTGGACTGCTTTTTCAGAGTCAAAATCTTTACGGGGCTGAAATGGGTTGGGTCGAATTTGGTGAGGATCTACGGTTTCCTGCGACGTGAATTCTTCCTGACTGGTTCCCAGAGAGTCCAAGATGGCATCTAAACCGCGTCCTAATCGTTTAGGTTGATCAGGCATTCTGTAAGACCTCTTCTACCAGGCTCATATAATTAGCTGCCCCCACCGAATTGGCATCGTAGAGCATGATAGGTTTTCCATAACTCGGTGATTCACTTAAACGAACATTGCGATTGATGTAGGTTTTATAGACTCGCTCTTTAAAATATGTTTTCACCTCATCTACGACCTGTTTGCTCAAATTCAGGCGACCGTCATACATTGTCATAAGCACGCCTTCAATTACCAGTGCTTTATTGATGGTCTTCTGAACTCGTCTCACAGTATTAAGAAGTTGGCCTAAACCTTCAAGGGCATAGTACTCACATTGAATTGGTATCAGGATTGAGTGAGCCGCTGTCAGTGCATTTAAGGTCAAAAGACCTAAAGATGGCGGACAATCAATGATGATGAAATCGTAGTCGTCTTCAATCTCCGCTAAAGCATCTTTTAGGATTCGCTCCCTGGCAATAGCAGAGACCAGTTCAACCTCGGCGCCCACAAGTGAGGGGCTGGATGGTATAATATCAAGAAAAGGCAGGTCGGTCTTCTGTAAAATTCCTGCTAAAGGTGCCTGCCCCAGTAAGACTTGATAGATACTTTGTCCATCCACGCGTACCGGATGTCCAAGCCCGGCAGTAGAATTCGCCTGAGGATCAACATCAACAAGTAGAGATTTTTTCTCGGCTACGGCAAGTCCAGCAGCCAAGTTGACTGAAGTAGTGGTTTTGCCCACGCCCCCTTTTTGATTTACGATGGCGATTATTTTAGCCATAAGTTACTGTTTTTTAAAGACCTTTCCCCGTTATATTCAGGCTTTCAATATAGTTGGCTGTATGAGTAAAAACAACTTGTTGATTATACAGGTTGAGCAGGATCATAAATGGGTTTGAAAACGCTTCATTGCTCTTAGCTCTGGCAAAGAGACGGCGAGAAGAATGATGGCTGCACCGACTCCTGCTTTTGGAGATAAGCGCTCACCAAGGATCACCCAGCCCCAGAAGCTTGCAAGGATTGGAATCAGAAAAGTAGTGTAGCTCATTTTCAGAACGGTTACATGTTTTAACAACCAAAAATAGACAGAGAAACCGATAGCCGATCCAAAAATAGCCAGATAAGCTGTTGCGCCTAAATTCAAGATAGTGAATTCGATTTTTCCGAAGGGCTCGTTGATCAACCCGCTTGCCAAAAGTAAAAATGCTCCAACAAGCATTGCCACAGCATTGGACGCCACAGGATCGAGGTTACCGCCCTCCCTTTTATAAAGTACATTAGAATAGGATGCTCCAGTAATACAGACCAGAATAACTCCCATCCCCAAACCAGCTTCCGGAACAAAATCCTGACCAGTAATGTCAAATATCAGATAAGATCCAATGAGAGCACCTATCAAGCTAAAGATTGTCGAAGCGGTGAATTTTTCTTCCTTTAACATAAAATGGGCAATGAGTGATACGTGCACTGGCATGGTCGCCCACAGAATTGAAGTAATATTGCTATTTACGTACTGCATGCCCCAATAGGTGGCACCATAGCCGATGAAAAAGTTACCGACGCCTAGAACTAGAATAAGCTTACGGTAGCCAGACGGGGGCAGAATCTTTTTTCCTTTGATCAGCTGATAAATAACCAGAATACCTGAAGCCAGAAAAAAACGTAATGCTGCCATAATGAAAGGGGCATCCCCAATGCTGACTTTTATGGCGATCCAGGTACTTCCCCAAATGAGAACCAGGGATACATAGGCGACGGGTAATTTTAACAATATTCTTTTCACGCGCTGAAATTAGTAAAGAACCCCTTCGACACTATTGAATTGTTAACAGCGAGGGTTGTGATTTAAATAATATTTCGCATTAACACCTATTAATATTTCTCACCTAAGATGGCACAAATATAGCAAACCTATATTTTAGAATATAGGATTATGATGAATACATCAGATATACAAGATCGCCTCTCCGATAAAACAAGACCAGTCTATACCATTGGTGTTGCCTCCGATCTCATTGGAGTTTCAGTTCATACCTTGCGCATGTACGAGAATGAGGGGCTAATCCTTCCCCAGCGCACAGAAACTCAGCGGCGTCTATATTCACAAGTCGATATCGAAAGACTCCAGTGTATCCGTACCATGATCGAAGAACATGGTTATAATCTCGCTGGTATTAAGGGCATGATGTCTATGGCTCCATGCTGGGAGATTAAGGGTTGTACGGAGTCGGATCGCAATCAGTGTGATGCATATGAGAGCGCACTTGAACCATGTTGGGTTGTCAAAACTAAAGCCAAGATTTGTGAAGAGGAAGACTGTGCTACTTGCCCGGTCTACCGTGAAGTAACCACATGTCATAATATGAAATCCTTTTTAAAAGAACATTGGAAGAATGCATGAAACCACAAATGAATCGTCGCGAGTTTATTAAGATCGCCGGTGTGGGTGCTGGAAGCCTAGCTTTTGCTACCCCACTATTTGATTTCTCTAAAGGTGAAATCCTAGCACCTGATGTACATCCGGGAATGTATTCCAAACGCACACCCACCATCTGTGAAATCTGTTTTTGGAAGTGCGCTGGATGGGTACACACAAACAAAGAAGGGGATATCTGGAAGATCACCGGAAACGATGATGATCCTCACTCAAACGGACGTCTTTGCCCCCGCGGAACCGGTGGCGTTGGAATGTACACAGATGAAGATCGCCTAAAAACCCCTCTCATACGTACCGGAAAACGGGGAGAGCAAGTCTTCCGGGAAGCAAGTTGGGATGAAGCATTCACCTACATTGCCGATGGTCTAAAGAAGATCGCAGAAGAGCATGGACCAGAGTGCGTAGCACTATTCTCCCATGGGTCAGGTGGTAAATATTTTGGTGATTTACTCAAGGCATACGGTTCAAACAGTATTGCTGCACCATCTTACGCCCAATGTCGTGGACCCCGTGAAGTTGGTTTTATTGCTACGTATGGTGAAGGTGTTCAATCTCCAGAACGTGTAGATATTCGAGACACACGTTGTCTCGTGCTCATCGGTTCTCATTTTGGAGAAAATATGCATAACGGTCCAGTTCAGGAGATTGCGCAGGCGACTGAAAAAGGCGCCTCAATCATTACTGTGGACCCCAGATATTCAACCGTAGCCAGTAAATCCAAGTTTTGGTTGCCCATAAAGCCAGCAACTGATATGGCACTCTTGTTAGCCTGGATGCACGTGATCATTAACGAAGATCTTTATGATAAAAAATACATTGAAAAATATGCTTACGGATTTGAAGAGCTAAAAGCCCACGTTGCCTCCATGACACCAGAATGGGCATATGGAATAACAACTATTAAGCCAGAAACTATTAGGGAAACGGCCCGTGAAATGGCTAACGCCAGCCCACGAGTCATCATCCACCCAGGACGCCATGTCACCTGGTACGGAGATGATTCACAGCGTTTAAGGGCAGTTGCCATGTTGAATGCACTGTTAGGCTCATGGGGACGCCGCGGTGGATATTATAATCCAGCCAAGGTTGCCTTTAAGCCATTCCCACACCCAGCATTTCCAAAACCAAAGAGATCCTGGAAAGACGCCTTTCCTGGTAAATATAAATTAGCTGGCCTTGCTTTGGCTTCGGGTATTTGTGATGCCACAGTACCTACTTCTGAGAGAGATTGTTCCTTCAAAGGTTGGATCGTCAATGGCACCAACTTGATTCACACCTTGCCAAATCAAGAGAATACTCTCAAAGCAATTGACGCTCTAGATCTTATGGTAGTTGTTGACACCATGCCTATGGAGATCACCGGTTATGCTGATGTCATTCTTCCTGAGTGTACCTACCTGGAAAGATATGACAATATCCGTGTGAGCCCACACCGTGAACCTACTATCGCCCTTCGTATGCCTGCTGCAAAGGCAAAATACAATACGAAACCAGCCTGGTGGATGGCAAAGGGTATCGCTGATAAAATGGGTCTTGGGCACTACTTCGCCTGGAAAGACATTGAGGAAAAACTGGATTGGGAATTGAAGCAAGTAGGTACATCACTTGAAGAAATGAAGCGCATCGGGGTCAAGAAATATAAACGCGAAGAAGATGATCTCTATCCCATGCAAAATCTGGATGACTTCGAATTCTTTACCAATACAGGGAAAATTGAGCTCTATTCAACTGCAATGGAAGATGAGGGTTATGACCCACTTCCAAAGTATACAGCTCACGAAGAACCGCCTTATGGTTACTATCGTCTGATCTATGGCCGTGCCCCCATGCATACATTCAGTCGCACAGCCAATAATCCTAATCTTACTGATCTCATGGATGAGAATAGTGTTTGGGTCAACCCAAAGGTTGCTAAAGAATGGGAATTGAGCAATGATCAGTACGTCTGGCTGGAAAACCAGGACGGTGTTGTCAGTAAAACTCCCATTAAAGTACGAGTTACTGAACGTATCAGGTTTGATAGTATCTATATGGTCCATGGTTTTGGTCACACAAACAAAAATCTTTCACGAGCACGAGGTCGAGGAGCCAGTGATGCCGACTTGATCACAAAGGTTCATATTGATCCTGTCATGGGTGGAACCGGAATGAGAGGGAACTTTGTCACCTTCCGCTTTGAAGCCGGAGAGGAGGTGTCCTCATGAGATACGCCATGGCCGTTGACACCATAAAATGTGTAGGCTGTAACGATTGTGTGGTTTCCTGTCAAACCGAGAATAATGTTCCCATAGGACACTGCCGAGATTGGATTGTAGAAGTAACAACTGGAACCTATCCAGATCTACAATTAGAAATTCGTTCAGAGCGCTGTAATCACTGCGCCAATGCACCTTGTGTGCGTACCTGCCCCACAGAGGCCAGTCATTATGCCGCTGGGGGAATCGTGCTTGTTGAGGAGAGTGAATGTATCGGCTGTAAAGCCTGTATCACATCCTGCCCTTATGATGCTCGATTTATACACCCTGAAGGCTATGTTGATAAATGTACTTTCTGTATTCACCGTGTAGAAAAAGGTCAAAATCCAGCTTGTGTTTCTGTTTGCCCAACCCATGCCATGATTTTCGGTGATCTGGATGATCCAAACAGCGATATATCAAAAGCTATGGCTACCAGGAAATGGAAATCGCTCATTCCTGAAGCCGGTACTGACCCTAAAGTCTTTTACTTGTTATAGAGGTTATTATGATTGAAGAAATTATTACTAGTGGACGCATGAACCCGGAGATCGATCCGGTGTTACATGTCTGGGGATGGGAAATCCCACTTTATTTGTTTCTTGGGGGATTATCAGCGGGAATATTAATATTCTCAGCCTATTTCACATTACGTGGTCGCCAGGATGAACTTCCGGTTGCCGTAAAGTGGATGCCTTTAGCTGTGCCCTTTCTCATTGGAATTGGTTTACTGGCACTCCTACTTGATTTATCACATGTGTGGTACGCCTGGCAATTGTTCACAAACATTCGTTGGGAATCGCCAATGTCATGGGGTGCCTGGACACTCATGCTAATCACGCCACTCTCTCTGGCTTGGATAGCCCTATGGATTGAGGACATCTTTCCCAACTGGGATTGGAAATTTGATGAGGTAAAAACAGCGGTTGCCTGGATCAAGGGACAACAGAGAAACCTGGCAAAGATTCTCATCATCATGGCTGCTGTCCTGGGTATGTATACAGGTATTCTGTTATCAGCCTTCAACGCCAGACCTTTTTGGAACACCAGTATTTTGGGGCCACTCTTTCTGGCATCCGGACTTTCTGCGAGTGCTGCATTGATTGCATTCTTTGCCAAATCCGAGGTTGAGAAAAGGCTATTCACACGGATTGACATTATCCTCATCGGTATTGAATTATTTATGATTGTTCACCTGTTCATGGGTCATTTAGCCGGTACTCAAGTCCACATTCAGGCTGCTCAAATGTTCCTGGGTGGTGCATACACAGTACCCTTTTGGATCTTTGTTGTGGGTTTAGGTTTGGTTCTACCGATCTTTCTGGAAATGCTGGAGTTGAAGCATCGGTTTGTTCCAGCTATAGTCCCTGTAGTTCTGATCATTTCAGGCAATTTGGCACTCCGGTTCATCGTGGTCAGTGCTGGCCAAGCTAGCCGTTGGCTATATTAAATTTTTGAATTCGAATAAAGGTTAACAAAATGAAAACAAAGTACATGAATCCTTATTTGGCTGGTGTCTTATTGGGATTGGTTCTCCTCATGGCTTTCTTTTTCTCAGGACGTGGTCTGGGGGCAAGTGGAGCAGTGAAGAGTGTCGTAGTAACAGCGGTAGACGTGGTCGCACCTGAGCACACTGCCAACTCAGAGTATTATAGTAAATATGTGGGTGAGGGGAAATCTCCTATGAAAGCCTGGCTGGTTTTTGAAATGATTGGCGTCTTAGTTGGCGGCTTTCTTTCAGGTGCCCTCTCAGGAAGACTCAATTGGAAAGTAGAACATTCTCCCAAAATTACGGTGAACCGCAGGTTAGGTTTTGCAGCTGCTGGTGGAATTTTATTTGGCTTTGGTTCCCAATTAGGCCGGGGTTGTACGAGTGGTTCTGCACTCACTGGTATGGCGACTCTCTCAGTTGCCGGGTTTGTTTCCATGATGGCTATTTTTGGGACAGCCTTTGCGCTTGCCTACTTCTTAAGAAAAAATTGGATATAGGAGTCTGATATGGGACCGCTTGTACCTCAAGAAATTATTGGCGCTGATTGGAACTTATTCATCGCCTTCGTAATCGGAATTGGATTCGGTTTTGTTTTAGAACAGGCTGGGTTTTCATCCAGTCGTAAACTAGCTGGAATGTTTTACGGCTATGACACCGTTGTTTTGAAAGTTTTCTTCACCGGAGCTATCACGGCCATGCTGGGATTACTATTCTTCAGCCTGTTTGGTTGGATCGATTTAAGTCTGGTTTATGTAAACCCAACATTTCTGGGTAGTGCCATTGTTGGTGGAATCATCATGGGAGCTGGATTTATCATCGGTGGATTTTGCCCTGGCACCAGTGTTTGTGCTGCAGCTATTGGGAAAATTGATGCCATGGTATTTATCGGTGGCATCTTTTTAGGAATCTTCTTCTTCGCAGAAGGGTATCCCCTGATAAAGGATTTTTACATGTCAGGATCCTTTGGACCCATGAAGGTCACTGAATTGTTTGGAATTTCCAGTGGCGTACTCACTCTGCTAGTGATAATTGCAGCATTGGTAATGTTCAAGCTGGGCGAATTGGCTGAAAAAAAATGGCCAAGAGAGGAGTATTAAAATGACTGTCAGAAATATCATCTTCTTAGGGCTGTTTTTATTGGGTGTTGTCATCGCAATGGTACCAGAGAATACAACCAAACCTTATAAGTTAACGGCAGAGGATATGCTATATGAGGTACAGGGCGCAGCAGAAATGGTTAGCGCTGACGACGTGGCTCACTGGATTATCTCCAAAGATCCCAGTATTCAATTGGTTGATGTCCGTTCACCAGATGAATTCCAAAAGTATCATATTGAAGGTGCAGTAAATGTACCTCTGTCAGTCATCTTGAATGACGAATATAGAGATATCCTTGATCAGGGTATAAAGATGAATGTTCTCTATTCAAATGGCACTATGAATTCACATCAGGGGTGGATGATTCTACGTCAATTGGGATTTGAAAATAACTACGTACTCCAGGGTGGTCTCAATTATTGGTTTGATACGATCATGAACCCACAAGAGCCATCAGTGTATTCTCCAGACGAAGAGTTCGCCAAATATGATTTTCGCAAAGCTGCCAGTGGCGCTTTGGGTGGTGGTGGAACTGTCGCCATGACAGCACCAGCAAAAACTCAAGCTGATAAACCCAAAATTGTTCGCAAGAAAAAGAAAAAAGCACCAGCGGGAGGTTGCTGAGTTTATCGAAGTGCGGTTGCTAAAGTTTTTAAATGGGGTGGTAAACCATTCGTTTACCAAATGCGACCAAAGGGCTGCGAAATTCGCAGCCCTTTTTATTTACACTTTTTTCCTTCAGCACTTTGAATAGCTTCATTGAAAACAGTAAATACGAAAGTCATGAATAAATCTCATCACCTGGCCCCTATACTACAAGCCCTTCTGGTCACCTTTTTGTGGTCAACTTCATTCATTATCATCAAATGGGGACTGAGTGAGATTCACCCGATTACGTATGCGGGATTACGGTATTCTTTGGCCTTTCTGTGCTTTATACCCTTCTTATTCAAACGAAAATATACTCAAGAAATTAAAGCACTCACTGCTCAGCAATGGCAAAAACTAATTTTATTAGGGATTGTCTTTTATGCTTTTGCCCAAGGCATGATGTTTCTGGGCTTATCCCTGCTTCCAGCTGTCACCGTTAGTCTATTACTTAATTTTTCACCCCTTCTCGTAGCAGGCATGGGTATCAAACTGTTACATGAGAGACCAAGTCGAATACAATGGATCGGTGCTTTAGTCTTTATCCTAGGAGCTGTTTATTATTTTTTTCCGGTTTCTCTCCTGGAAAGTCAAAGACTTGGTCTGGCGGTAATGCTTATAGCCATCATCGCAAATTCCAGTTCATCTATTCTAGGTAGGGATGTTAATCGCGATAAAAATATTAGCCCGCTTGTGGTCACTTCCATCAGCATGGGTATCGGGGCTTTTCTGCTTTTGATTATCGGAGTTACAATGACTGGAATACCAACAATAAGTAGCCAAAACTGGCTCTTCTTGTTGTGGTTGGCTGTCATAAATACTGCATTTGCATTTACCCTCTGGAATCACACACTACGTTCGCTCTCTGCCATGGAATCAAGCATCATTAATAATACCATGTTGATCCAGATTGCCATTCTAGGCTGGTTCTTTCTTGATGAAATAATTAGCACACAAGAAGGAATTGGTTTGAGTATCGCAGCTTTAGGGGCGGTTCTAGTGCAACTGAAAAATAATTCAAATAAATGAGTCCCTAAAAATTCATGTTTAACAATATGAAGATATTCCATTGAACTATTGCCTATAGGCATTATACTTGCCTTTGTAACACTTACCAGAGGAGCTTAGACCAGATGCATGAGATGTCCATCGCCATGAATATCGTAGATATCGCCTGTAAAGAGGCTAGAAGCGAGGGTGCAAAGTCAATAAAAAGCATCGAGTTGGATATTGGAAGCTTAGCAGGTGTCATGGTTGATTCCTTGAAGTTCTGTTATGAATCTACCTGTAAAGGAACTCTAGCTGAGGATTCTCAACTCCTAATCAATGAAATAACAGGTATGGGTCAATGCTTGAAATGTAATACTAATTTTGAGATTGAGAGTTTTATGGCTCTCTGCCCAGAATGTGAGAGCTACGAGATTGAGATCAAACAAGGTCGTGAGCTAAGACTTAAAGCAGTCACTGTAAATGAATAATACTGATTATTGTAAAACACCTCTCGCAGAGTATGCGAAGACGCAGAGAGTATTTGTATTAAAGATAAGAAGCCTGGAACTCGATGGCCTAAACTACGCTTTGCGCCCCTGCGACCTTAGCGAGAGAACCTCTTTAAATTGATAATTTTCGAAGGGATAAAATATGTGTGATACTTGTGGATGCGGAACACCTGGAGAATCAGTAACTTTTAGGAAACACGGTGAAAAACATCATCACCACGGAGATGGTCATCCTCATTCGCATGAGCACCAAGATGATCATGACCATAAACACCCCCACGATCACAGTCATGATCGTACGATTGCAGTTGAACAGGACATTCTGGGTGAAAACAGTCTGCTTGCACAACGGAATCGCGGATATTTCGAAGCAAAGAATGTCTTCACTATTAATCTGGTTAGCTCTCCAGGATCTGGAAAAACAACACTGCTAGAGAAAACCCTTACGGCAATAACTGATACACCTTGTGCCGTGATCGAGGGTGATCAACAAACCATGAATGATGCAGACCGTGTGGCAGCTACGGGAGTGCCTGTTTTACAGATCAACACAGGGAATGGCTGTCATTTGGATGCAGATATGATCCATACGGCGTATGGTGAACTGGAATTAAAGAATGACTCTATTCTCTTTATTGAAAACGTTGGGAATCTTGTGTGCCCTGCCCTTTTTGATTTAGGAGAAGATAAACGTGTTGTCATTATCAGTGTCACTGAAGGTGAAGACAAACCAGCAAAATATCCCACCATGTTCGATGCTGCTGATATTTGCATCATTAACAAAATTGATCTTTTACCCTATGTGCAATTTGATGTGGACAAATGTAAAGAATATGCGCTTCAGGTAAATCATCACCTTGAGTTCTTTGAGTTGTCAGCGACTACGGGTGAGGGCATGGATGCCTGGCTGAATTGGTTACAGGAAAGCATAAAGAAGTAAGCCTTTTGCATCTTTGCGAGGAGCTTGCGACGAAGCAATCTCGGATACCAATTTTGGCTCATTCTGAGATCGCTACGCTCCCTCCGCTCCCTCGCGAAGACCATCTCATGAAATCTTAATTATTTATATGCCTGGAACTCCAAAACATATTAGAAAACACCTCCTGGTCAACGGCATCGTCCAGGGTGTTGGTTTCCGCCCCTTTATCTATGGTCTGGCGCAGGATATTGGGCTTACTGGCTTTGTTTCAAACACTTCTGCCGGTGTTATAATTGAAGTTCAAGGCTCAGAGGAGCAACTTCTCGAATTTAGTCAGCGCTTACAAACGGAAGCGCCGCCCCTGTCAACAATCACCTCTACAATAGAGAACGAAATTATTTCAGTTTCGGAAGAGGCATTCACCATTGTCGCTTCTAGTGACAACACTGAAATCTCGACCTTGATTTCCCCCGATGTTGTGCTGTGCAATGATTGTCTTCAGGAACTTTTTGACCCGGAAGATCGGCGCCATGAATACCCTTTCATAAATTGCACCAATTGTGGACCTCGATATACTATTATCGAAAATATTCCGTACGACAGACCATATACGTCAATGAAGGACTTTCCTCTCTGCCCAGACTGTAAAGCAGAATATGAGGATCCAGGAGACCGCCGTTTCCATGCACAGCCAAATGCCTGTCCTGTATGCGGCCCCCAAGTTTGGATGACTGATGTTCAAGGAGTCAAACTGGACAGTGACAATCCAATCCACCTAGCAGCTGAACTGCTGGCCCAAGGCAAGATTTTAGCCATCAAAGGCTTGGGTGGTTTTCACCTGGCTGTTGATGCAAGGAATGAGGCTGCAGTAGCTCGCCTACGTCAGGCTAAAGGCCGAGATGAAAAGCCATTCGCATTGATGATCCGAACTCTTGAGTTAGCTGAGCAACTGGTTCAACTCAATGAGATTGAGAAACAAACACTGACATCGATACAGGCTCCTATTCTATTGGCCTCACGTAAACATGGGACCAATCTAGCACCCAATATTGCCCCAGGTTCAGATCGACTTGGGATTATGCTGCCATACACTCCTCTTCACCATTTATTATTGAATGAATCCCTCGATGTTTTGGTCATGACGAGCGCAAATTATAGTGAAGAACCAATCTGTATCGATAATGATGAAGCACTGGAACGTTTATCAAATATGGTGGATTATTTTCTTTTTCACGATCGCGATATCTATCTGCGGAGTGATGATTCTGTTGTCATCGAAATGGGTGGTAGTATACGACCTGTCAGGCGGAGTAGAGGCTATGCCCCAACACCCATATTCCTGAAGGAGAAGGGCCCTACGATTCTGGCTGTAGGAGGTGAACTCAAGAATACCATAGCGCTTTCAAAAGATGAGAAGGTATTTCTGAGTCAGCATATTGGTGATTTGGAAAATCTGGAAGCTTATGAGTTTTTTCAGATGACCATCGATCACATCAAGCGCATCTTCCAGATTGAACCTGAGCTCATTGTCCATGATCTTCACCCTGAGTATCTATCTACCAAATGGGCAAAAGAACAAGACCTTCCCACATTGGCGGTTCAACATCATCACGCCCACCTCGCTGCTTGCATGGTTGAGAATGATCTCAACGAACCTGTGACAGGTATCATCCTTGATGGGACAGGATATGGGACTGACGGAACTATTTGGGGTGGAGAGTTCCTGGTTGGAGATATGTCCAATTTTGAGCGAAAAGCTTCCTTTGATCCTATGCCTTTACCCGGTGGAGAAGCTGCTATTAAGGCGCCTTGGCGTACGGGTTTAAGTTACCTCTATCATCATTATGGAAATATACTTCCTGATATCCCCATGTTGAGGGGCAAGGACACGAGTTCCATCATACAAATGATTGATAAAGATATCAACTCACCTTTAACCAGTAGCTGTGGACGACTTTTTGATGCAGTTGCAGCAATTTCAGGTGGCCGGCAGGAAATTAGATATGAAGCCCAGGCGGCAATTGAATTTATGCAGGCAGCGAACAATCAACTCGGTTATGACCACTCGATCTTCGACATTCTTAAGCCTGAAGATCGCTATCTCATCTCAATTCCCCATATAATGACAGAGTTGGTTTCACGAATCCACTCAGGCTATTCTCTCATGTCCCTCAGTCAGTGGTTTCATCATAGTCTTATTAAATCTTTTCTGAAAGTAGCTGAACGTCTGCGAGATCACGATGGTGTGAATAAAATCGTGTTGAGTGGGGGCGTTTTTCAGAATAAGCTCTTATTTGAGGGCTTAATTGACGAGTTAGAAAACGCGAAATTTGAAGTATTTACTCACAAGCAAGTTCCAACAAATGATGGCGGTATCGCCTTAGGGCAAATTGCGGTTGGACGGTCATATAGATAGAGACGCGATGCATCGCGTCTGTACGATATTGAGTTTCTACTTAGTATGTTTTGGCGTAGATTGAGAGTGAACCCACAAACTCAGGAACCCACATATGTGTCTAGCAATACCCGGTAAACTCCTAGAAATTTTCGATGAAAACGGTCTCAAAATGGGTAATATCGATTTTGCCGGATCAGTAAGCAAAGCGTGTCTGGAATATGTACCTGAGATCGAGGTTGGCGAATACACAATTGTTCATGCTGGATTTGCGCTCTCAGTTTTGAATGAAGAGGAAGCCAAACGTTCATTTGATGCTTGGGATGAGGTCATTGATGCTGCCCAAAAAGATGGGATTGAGATTGATAAATTGGAGCGCCCCGATTGAAATATTTAGATGAATTCAGAGATCCCGTTGTAGCTAAAAAAATTCTGGATGAAATTCACGCGGTAACTACCCAACCTTGGGTCATCATGGAAATCTGTGGAGGCCAGACCCATTCGATTATTAGGAATGGGATTGACCAGGTTCTCCCCAAAGAGATCGAACTCGTTCACGGTCCAGGGTGCCCCGTCTGTGTAACTCCCTTAGAAATTATCGATAGGGCCATTGAAATTGCTGGTCGTCCAGATGTAATTTTTACAAGTTTTGGGGATATGCTGCGGGTTCCGGGTAGCCATAAGGATCTATTTATGGTGCGCTCAGAAGGTGGTGACGTTCGAACCGTATTTTCCCCACTGGAAAGCTTAAAGATAGCACGAGAGAACCCTGATAAAGAGGTGGTTTTCTTTGCTGTCGGTTTTGAAACAACCGCACCGGGAAATGCCATGGCAATTGCTCAAGCAGCCAAAGAAGGTTTAAGCAACTTTAGTGAATTGGTGAGTCATGTTTTGGTCCCACCTGCCATGGAGGCTCTCCTCTCATCCCCAAGTAATCGGGTTCAAGGGTATCTGGCAGCCGGCCATGTTTGCACAGTCATGGGTTGGGATGAATACACGCCCATTGCTGAAAAGTATAAAGTTCCTATCGTGATCACTGGATTCGAACCCATGGATGTTCTGGATGGAATTCTACATACCGTTAAACAATTGGAAGCAGGGACCCATGTCGTCGAAAATTGTTATACCCGTATAGTTGAAGAAGGTGGAAATCAGGCAGCACAATCGATCATTCAGGATGTTTTCGCCATAACGGATCGAAAATGGAGAGGAATTGGTGAAATTCCAGTTAGCGGCTTCAAAATCAGCGAGAAATACGCTGCTCACGATGCTGAATTCAAATTTGACGTCGGTGATATACACGCAGATGAACCCGAGATTTGTATCAGTGGTGTGATTCTTCAAGGATTAAAAAAACCACATGATTGTCCAGCCTTTGGAAAAGAGTGTACACCGCAAAGTCCTCTGGGTGCCACTATGGTTTCAAGTGAGGGTGCATGTGCGGCTTATTACAAATACCAACGAATATTAGATTAATACTCATAAAACCTTTTTAGCCACGGATGAACACAGATAAGCACAGATAAGCACAGATATTTTTGGGAAAAGCGACGAATATGACTATACCTAAATCTATCATACACCATTCGTCGATTTCGTTTGGTTCGTTGTAAAAATAAGAAATAGGAACAAATATGGATTTTCCTGAGAACCTCTCCTGCCCCGTCCCAATTTTAAGTCATGCCACGGTCCAGCTCGCTCATGGTGCTGGTGGTAAGCTATCCAGTGAGATGATCGAGAAGATATTTCTACCTCGATTTTCAAACACCACTCTGGAAAAAATGGAAGACCAGGCCATTCTAGAGAATCCTGGTGGTCGCATCGCATTTAGCACAGATACGTTTGTAGTTGATCCGATTTTCTTTCCCGGTGGGGACATTGGTGATCTGGCCATCAACGGAACAGTCAACGACGTTGCCATGAGTGGTGCTCAACCAAAGTTCCTAAGTGTTGGGTTTATTCTTGAGGAAGGACTGCCTTTCGAAACCCTGCATCGAATTGCATTATCCATGGAAAAAGCCGCAAAGATTGCTGGGATCCAGATAGTGGCTGGAGATACAAAAGTAGTAAATAGAGGCAGTTGTGATAAGCTATTCATCAATACTACCGGTATAGGTTTTGTTCCTGATGATGTCCATATATCAGCTTCAAATCTTAAACCGGGTGACAAAATCTTGCTGTCTGGGACACTGGCAGACCATGGAATGGCGGTCATGACCAGTCGTGAGGGTCTGTCTTTTCAATCCACAGTTAAAAGTGATACAGCTGGTTTAAATCATCTGGTTGAGGACATGTTAAAGGTCAGTAATAATATTCATGCTATGCGAGATCCAACACGTGGTGGCTTGGCAACGAGTTTAAATGAATTCGCCACCTCTTCAAAAGTTGGTATTCAGCTATTCGATGGTCGGATACCCGTAAATGATGATGTCCGGGGTGCCTGCGAAATTTTGGGAATTGACCCGCTCTATGTAGCCAATGAAGGAAAACTAGTTGCTGTGGTTCCACCTGAGATGGCTGATGATGTGCTGGCAGCTATGCACAGGAATCCACTCGGTAAAGAAGCCGTTATCATTGGTGAAGTCACTGAGAAGCATCCCGGTGTTGTAGCCCTGAAAACGGGACTTGGGGCAAATCGAATTGTTGATATGCCGGTTGGAGAACAACTCCCCCGTATCTGCTAAATGTTTTCCACTTAGTACCGGAGTTTAATCCATCAACATCCGATGTAGATAAGTAAATTCTATCCCTGCCATCATAGCATATTGCTTCAAATTTGCACCGGCAGCATGTCCGCCTTCAATATTTTCATAATACATAACGGGATGACCCTGTTCCATCATACGTGCCACCATTTTACGTGCATGTCCGGGATGAACTCTGTCATCTTTAGTTGATGTCGTAAACATGGGCATAGGATACTTCTTACCTGGGAAAACATTGTGGTAGGGAGAATATTTCTTTAGATAAGCCCCTTCGATGGGATCATCAGGGTCTCCATATTCACTCATCCAACTTGCACCTGCGAGAAGCTTATGATATCGCATCATATCCAAAAGGGGAACTTGGGATACCACTGCATTAAATAGATCAGGACGCATTGTGAATACACTTCCAACAAGCAGACCACCGCCACTACCACCCATGATACCTAGTTTCTTGGGGCTAGTGGTTCCATTGCTTATCAATTGTTCAGATATGGCAATGAAATCTTCATAAGATTTATGTCGATTGGTTTTCAAGGCTGCTTGATGCCAACTGGGACCATATTCACCACCACCCCGGATGTTGGCCAGAGCAAAGACACCCCCTTTTTCCATCCAAAGCTTTCCCAGTTTTGACCAGTACTCTGATTTCTCTGAAACTTCAAAACCACCATAGCCGTAGAGCAGCGTGGGGTTATTTCCATCTCTAAGCATATCTTTGCTGGTAACTAGAAAATATGGAATTCGCGTCCCATCTTTACTTGTAGCGAATTCCTGAGTAACCTGTAAATCTTCTGTGTTAAATCGAGGCGGTGACTGACGAATAACCTGGGACTCACTTAACGCATCACTGAAATAACCAAGAGTTGTTGGAGTAATCAGATCATTGAAAGTATAGATAAAATCCGGGTTTAAGGGATCAGAATTATATATAGATAGTGTTCCACCTGCTGGCAATGACAGCTCATCAAGTGTCCATGCACCCTCACTAAAACCGCCACGATATACCTTGTCCACTACATCCTCTTGAATGGTTAATAAAATATGAGTGGAAGAATAATTGAATTCTGAGATAGAACTCTTTGAATCAGGGATGAACACATCTGTTTTTATATCCGTGTCAAGATCAATAGCGATTAATGATCCTTTTGGCGATCCCTGCCAGTCAGATCGAAGTATGGCAAATATCTGATCCTTCCATATTCCTTGGAAATCAGCATCATTGGGAAGAGCCAAGGTTATGGTATTTAGGTCATCATCAAGAATCAATATTTCGTGTGACCAGAAGTCCTTACTCTTTGAGATTACTTTATATGATCCCTCATTGGTAAAAATAGTATAGCCCCATACACCTAGGTTTTCCACTGGGACCGCTGCAACCTCTATGCTGGATGCTAAGTCTTCCCCTCTTTTCCATACACGAACTGTTGCTGGATATCCACTTTCAGTCATAGTACCAGGGCCAAAATTGGTTGCCAGAAAAAGCATATCTTTATTGATCCACGAGACTGAAGACTTCTCCTCAGGAACATAAAAACCATCTTCGACAAAAGATTTTGTAGCTATATCAAATTCTCGCACCACAACCGCATCTTTCCCACCTCTGGACAATTCAATCAGGAATCGATCATATGCCGGAGGAAGACCAGAAGTACTCTTATATACCCAGTTTTCACCTTCTAATTCTGCAAGTTCATCAAAGTTGAGTAATACATCCCAATCAGGATTATTCTCAAGATACGCTTTAACGGGTGATCTACGCCAAATGCCACGGATATGGTTTTCATCACGCCAGAAATTGTAGATGTAATCCCCTCTGATTTTTCCATATGCTAGCTTATCCTGTGCTTCATAGATGGCTAATGCTTCACCCTCAAGTTGTTTGAGACGGGGGTCAGCTTGTAGTTCTTCAAGAGTACGGGCATTTTGCTCACGAACCCAGGTTAATGCACGTTCCCCCTCTACTTCTTCCAACCAGAGAAAGGGATCATTCATGGGCAGGGTATCGGTCCCAGAGAGTCCATTTTTGTTTGTTTGAATGCATGAACCAAGCGCTAAAACGAGTAGCCCCAGCAATAAATATTTTATATGCGCCATTATTTTCCCCTTATGCACAATCTACACATCTCTCGGATTCAGGTAACATCATCAATCGTCCCAAAGGTATGGGCTCTTTGCAGACTCGACAGAATCCGTAATCTTCACGTTCAATAGCTCCTAGTGATACTTCCAATTTAGTTAATCTATTTTTTGTTTTTACCAAAAGGAGTTCATTGACACTCTTATTATTGATTGCTTCCATTCTGGATATGCGACCAATGGCACAATCAGGTGCTATGGGTTTGGTTAATTCCTCTAACTCAACTACCTGTTCTCGCGCACTCGCAATATCTGAGACGATGCGATTCCTGATCTGTAATTTATCTTCAGCTTTCATAGCAGACTTACTTTCATCCTGAATTAGACCAATAATTTAAACATATGAGACAAATTCCATAGACTGATATTTGGTGAATAACCATCACGTTAAGTTTCGCCGTGGTTATGACTACAAATATACTCAATTGTAGTCATAAAAAAAGAAGGCAGCAATAAAATCACTGCCTTCTCACATAAAGCACCCGAGGAGGAAAACGGAAAACCCAGGAGCGCTGATTAGTTTCTGAGAGGTTTGCCTCTCTTCAGCATGTATTCAATGCGGGCACGCGTCTTTGGTTCCCCAGCTAATGAAACAAATGCCTCTCTTTCTATATCCAATAGATACTGCTCATCCAATGGTGTCATTATGCCACCCTTTGAACCACCAGTGAGTACAAATGACAACTTCTCGGCAATGAGAGCGTCATGCTCGGAGATCTTCCCTGTTTTGAGGAAGCCCTTTACGGTACTCTTTACAGCTAAACGACCACCCTTCCCAGGGAGAAACAGATCTTTTCGCATCTCAGGTGCAACATATCCATCGCTCATGGCCAAGACTTCTTCCTTGGCTTTTGCTACGCGATGATCACCATTGACAATGATCTTGTCCTCTTTGGTCAGATATCCGATAGCGACGGCTTCCTTGGCTGACATGGAGACTCTAGCAAAACCAATAGCCTCAAATGCTTTCTGAGCCACTGGAAAAGCTCCGGCCCGTCCTTTTGACATACGATCTTGCAGTTTCATGATCAAGCGCAAGTTACCCCCAGCGCCTGGAATCAGTCCAACACCGACCTCGACCAGCCCAGTGTACAATTCAGCAGCCGCCACAATACGATCTGCAGCTCCAATTGTCTCATAGCCGCCACCTAAAGCGAGTGAATGCGGTGCAGCAACAACTGGGAATGGAGCAAAACGTAACTTCTGCAGAGCATCCTGCATGGCTTTACTCATAGCGTCTAGACTATCCCAATCCTTCTCATCAATGGCTCGCAACATGAGGGCAAGATTGGCTCCAGCGGAGAAGTGGGTTGCTTCTGAGGCAATTACCAAACCCTTGTAGCCATTCTCCTGAACCCAGTCTACCGCCTGGTCAAACATACTGATCACCGATCCATCAATTGGATTGAATGTTGGCTGTAACACTGAATGCATGGTTACAGCAGCAACTCCATCTCCCAAGTCTATCAGAGAAGCCGACCAGTCTTTCTTAATATGACCACCCGTTTTCTTGATAACTTCAAAATCTGTTGCCAGATCATGAGTTGGAATTGCCTGCATGGATTCACTGGCAGGATCATAATAAGTTTTGACTTTACCATCAAAGCCATAGAATGAGGTGAATCCCTTGTCTAGCATAGTCTTGACCCAGGCAGGAATCTTACGTCCATCCTGCTGCATTCTTGTAATAGTTCCTGCTACACCAAGAGCATCCCAGATCTCGAAAGGACCCAATTCCCAGCCAAAACCCCATTTCATCGCATTATCGATATTAATCAGGTCATCGGAGATTTCAGGTAAGCGATTAGCAGAATAGATGAGCATACCTGCATGGAGATCCCAAAGAAACTTTCCGGCAACATCATCGATACCTACCAGACTTCTGAGCTTCCCAGGCAGAAAGGTTTCATTTTTGGAAACCCTGATGGCATCATATTTCTTCTTGACAGAAGGTTCATACTCGAGTGTCTCGAGATTAAGTGATAAAATGGTCTTCTTGTCGACCTTCTTATAGAACCCTTGCTTTGATTTTTGACCCAACCAACCATTGTCCAGCATTGATTTCAAGTAATCTGGAATCTGGAAGATATCCCTTTCCTCATCCGATTCACCCTTTGCATAGGCATTTTCAGCTACATGCACCAGAGTGTCGAGACCAACCACATCAGCAGTTCTAAAAGTTGCTGACTTCATGTGACCGATGACCGTACCGGTGAGCATATCGACATCAGGGATATTTAAACGCTTTTCTCGGGCAAGTTTGAGAGTCAACATCATGCCATAAACCCCAATGCGATTTGCAATAAAGTTCGCTGTATCTTTAGCCCACACGACGCCTTTACCCAATACATCTTCCAGGAAAACGGCTACATCTTGCATGGCTTGTGGATCAGTATCTTCACTTCCCACCAACTCTACCAACTTCATATAGCGAGGTGGATTAAAGAAATGCGTAATAAAGAATCGTTTTTTTACATCTGCCGGTAAGGCTTCAGCCATTTCAGCTGCGGATAGACCAGAAGTATTACTGGTAAGTAGCGCCGTGGCATTCATCTTGGGGACAATTTTCGCAAACAATCCTTGTTTCCAGTCCAGACGTTCTGCAATGACCTCAATAACCCAATCTACTTCACCAATAAGATCAAGGTGATCATCATAATTACACGGCGTAACCATACCCAAGGTCTTCGGATTGTATACCGGACTGGGTTTCAGCTTTTTCATCCCCTCCAAGCCCTGTTCAGCCAACTCCTGATTCATATCAAAGAGGAGACTAGGTATCCCTGCGTTGGAGAGATGGGTGGCTATTTGAGCCCCCATGACCCCTGCGCCTAATACGGCTACCTTTTTAAATTCCAAAGCCATGATCAGCTCCTTTCGATGATGGTGGCAATACCCTGTCCAGTCCCGATGCACATGGTTGCCAAACCGTAACGAGTATCATTTTGCTCCATGACATTCAATAGGGTTGTCACAATTCTTGCTCCTGAACATCCCAATGGGTGTCCCAAGGCAATTGCTCCACCATTGAGATTAATCTTTTCACTTGGCCAATCACCTTTACGGATGACGTAGAGAGATTGAGCACCAAAAGCCTCATTCAATTCAATGGTATCGATTTGATCAAGTGTCATTCCAGCATTTTTGAGCGCCTTCTCAGTGGCAGGTAATGGTCCCGACCCCATAAGGGTTGGATCAACACCAGCAACAGCACGAGAAATGATCTTCGCTCTGACTTTAAGACCCAATTCTTCAGCCTTTGTATTACTCATGATCAAAACAGCAGATGCACCAACACTAATTGGGCTGGATGTGGCAGCTGTGATCGATCCCTCTTCCAAAAACGCAGGTGAGAGTGATTTGATCTTAGCCTCATCAGGTTCTCTTGGACCTTCATCTTTCTCGACACGAACTCCTTCGATCTCGATAGGAATAATCTCGTTGTCGAAATTCCCAGCTGCCTGGGCAGCAAGTGCCTTTTTATGAGAAGCAATGGCGAAGGCTTCCTGATCCTCACGGCTGATCTTCAACTCTTCAGCTAGATTCTCAGCGGTTTCACCCATCCCCATGTAGTAGTCCATTTCATACAGTTCGGGGCTGAAATCCGGGTTATAGCCACCCATGGGGACACCGAACATATCCTCAACGCCGGCTGCGATCCCAATCTCTTTGTCACCTGCCAAAATAGCGGCGCTCAATTGATGTAAAGCATCCATGGAAGAACCACAAAAACGATTGATGGTACTACCCGTAGTTGTAACAGGCAATCCAGCCAATAGTGCGACGCCTCTTCCCATGAGCATCCCCTGATTTCCTTCAGGGAAGGCACATCCAAGGACGAGGTCCTCAACCATCTCAGGTTTAACTGTTGGATTTCTTTCAACTAAGGCTTTCACAACCTGAGCTGCTATATCATCTGGACGCATACCAATCATCTGACCATTTTTTATGCCAATTGGACTCCGTACTGCGTCAACGATTACACTATATCTTTCGCTCATATTAATCTCCTAAATCCTATATTTTGTCATCACCTATCAATCATTCAGCGGATATTCACCGCGATTGAGTAAGGTTTGAAATATGGTTTTCTGTTCTTCGATTACATCACTGTGATAAGCCAGATCGGCGATGGTTTGATCCAATTTACTTAGTTTATCAGTTCTATCCTTTTCATCGAGAATATGTCTCAGTATCCGTTTCGAATTGGAAATAATTGTTTCCAAATTTCTTAGGACTGATACTCTCAGGACTGAAGCAACAACCTCTCGCCTTGGATGTGAATCGTCCAGTTGCAGATAGCGTCTTAATACACTGAAGATGATTTGCTGAGCAATTACCATGTCAGCAAAGGCCTCAATTTCAAACTGAGTATTCTTGAAATCCTGGCCATGTTTTAGAATGAGTTCATCTAATGTCTTGAGAACAATGCCCCTTCCAAGCTCCACAGCCTTTATCTCTTGGGCCATGGGATGGTCATCAGCGATATCAACTTCAGGGAGCCAATTCTCACCCAATGCGAGGACTTGCTCACGGATGGGCAGTTCCTCTAGAATGGCCTTTTTAAGAGCGATACCTGAGATGATCAACTTATTGATCTCATTGGTTCCCTCAAAAATTCGGTTTACTCGCTCGTCTCTGAGAATGCGAGCAAATGGGTATTCTTCTGAGAACCCATAACCACCCAGAATCTGTAATCCGTCGTCGGCATTGATCCAAAGAGCTTCAGATGAGAATATCTTATTGGTACTATTCTCAATGGCATGATCTTCGATTACAGTGTAAAGATGGTCGTAGTATTCTGGATCATCTTCACCAAACTGCTCAACACCAGCATCTATGGAGCCTGTAGACTGATAGGTAATCGTGTCTGCCTCATAGCAGCGAATGACCATATCTGCAAACTTACGTTGCATCATTCCAAAGGCCGTTAGTGGTTGAGCGAATTGTTCTCTTTCCTTAGCGTAGTCTAAGGCTGTTCTGATGGCCTGCTTTGCGCCTCCCATTGTAACAGCACCCAGTTTGAGCCTACCAATGTAGAGAACATTAAACGCGACAGCGGGGCCTTTTCCAACTCCCCCAAGAACATTTTCAATCGGGACTTTGCAGTCTTTCAAGATGAAGGTTGTTGTGGAAGAACCTTTGATACCCAGTTTATGTTCTTCAGGTCCACGTTCCCAACCCGTAGTCTCTTGATCTAGAATGAAGGCGGTTAATTTATCCCCATCCACTTTCGCAAAGACAATACCTATATCTGCCCAACTTCCATTGGTGATAAATTGTTTCACCCCATTAAGGATATAATGAGTTTTCTCATCATTGAGCTTGGCCGTGGCTGTTCCGTTTAATGCGTCTGACCCTGCACCAGGTTCAGTAAGTGCATACGACGACATCCATTCCCCTGTCATCATTTTGGGAATATATTTTTCGCGTTGTTCATCATTCCCATACCATAGGATAGGTAAGAGCCCAATACCTGTATGATCTGTAACCGTAACCATGAGAGATGAACTAGCGCTTCTGCCCATAGCTTCCAAAGCAAGTGCAGCGGCGGTTTTATCCAAGCCCATGCCACCATATTTCTCAGGAACATCCAATCCCAACATACCCATCTCACCCATCTGGGTCATGAATTCCCGAGATAATGCTTCATCCAGTTTTTCAATATCATCTGCCCTGGATGCGACGGCTTCTTCAGCAAAATCGCCAATGGCTTGAAAAAACTCTTTTTGATCATCCGACCACTTTTCTCTGGTGAATATCTCATCCACGCCAAAGGGTGTGGTTAAAAATGCGCCACCCTTTTTCATAATGCTCTCCTTATTTTGAATACAATTTTATTCATTTACTCCCCCTGTTTGGCAATTCCATTCAGGATAAAATCCATATTTATGTCGACATATTCCTCTAATGAGAAATCCTCTGGCTGGAACAAAACAAACCAGATCATGCCATGTAAAGATGTCATAATGGATAGGGCTATCATTCTTGAATTCACTGGTTTGAATTCACCGAATTTCACACCTCTTTCAATGAGTGCTTCTAGCTCTGACAAAATGCGGGTATAAAGTTGCCCCACTAATTCATTGATCTCACGATCTCGATTAGCAAATGCCCATATTTCGGGTTCCAATAAGAACCAATTTGGATTTCTTTTAAATATTTTTGCTGTGAATCGCGCAACTTTTCGAATCAAGTCTGCCGAAGGAGACCCACTCATTTTTGCGCCTCTCTCCAGACTTAAGAACTGATCCATCCAATGTTCAATGAGGGCGATGAACAATTCTCTTTTACTCTGAAAATGGTGATATATAGCGCCTTTGCTCAAGCCAATCTCTTCGACTATGTCGTCCATCCTTGTATCCGAGTACCCCTTTCGAATGAAAACAGTGAGTGCTGCTTCCAGGATTTCGCTTCTACGTTCAGAGCTGGGTCTTCGTTCAGTCATGTTAATCCTTATCATTAAAATCCAACATACCGACTGGTCGGTATGTAATATACATATCGAAAATGTGTCCGCAAGTGGTGGTTTGTAGAAATGAATAAATTAACTCAATGTGTCATCTGTCTGTCACACATGAATGTTCATATATGCTGACTTTTCAGATGCATTTTATATTTGTGTAAGTAAGTTGCTGTGCTTACGCATTTATTGAAAATTAATTAAGGGGAATACGACCATGAAAAAGACTGTAAGTCTTATTTTATCTGTTTTGATGAGTACACTATTGTTCCAATGCAGCAGTGAGCCCAAAGAAGACCTTAGCTATCAGCAGGGAATTCTAGCCAAAGCCAAACCTATGTTTGCTACCGTTCCTAATACAATGCCTGGATCTGAAAATGACACTCAAGTAAGAATCGATCTTGGCGAAAAACTTTATTTTGAAACAGCGCTCTCAAATACCGGAGATATGTCATGCAATACGTGTCATGATATTGCCAAAGCTGGTGTCGATAACATGGCAACCTCCAATGGCACTAACGGTATTCCAGGCCCTAGAAATTCTCCAACTGTCTTTAATGCCGGTTTCCATTTTGTCCAATTCTGGGATGGCCGCGCAGTTGATCTTAACGAGCAAGCTGGTGGACCAATTTTAAATCCAGCCGAGATGGCAATTCCTGATTCGGCAACTGCTGAGGCAAAAATTAAAGCAATTCCTGAGTACGAAGCCATGTTCGCCGCCGCATTCGGTCAAAGCTCGATTGACTATGAGAATATTACAGAAGCAATCGCAGCATTCGAGCGTACTCTGATCACTCATGATCGCTTTGACGATTATTTGCAAGGTGATCTCAAATCTCTCACAAAAACTGAAGTTCAAGGTCTTGAGTTATTTATGGATAAGGCCTGTACAACCTGCCACATGGGCTCCATGTTGGGTGGAAACATGTATCAGAAAAATGGCTTGGTTAAACCCTACAAGAATCTCACTGATGAAGGTCGCTTTGAGGTTACTGGACTAGAGCAGGATAAATTCATGTTTAAAGTACCTTCACTCCGAAACATAGCCCTTACCGGACCTTATATGCATGATGGTGGTGTAGTCAGTCTAGAGGAAACCATTATCATGATGGGCGACATGCAACTCATGCAGCAGATCTCTCCTGAACAAGCTTCGAAGATCGCTGCTTTCCTTGCTTCAATGAATGGGAAACAATTCATCAAGAGTTAGGTCTAGCCAATAACCTTGCGAAGGTTTTAAACCTTCGCAAGGTTATATGATTCAAATTTAATGATTGATAAAATATTGAAGTACTGAAGTACTAAGTTGCCCACCGTAAAGACCAGTAATAAGTACTAGACCTGAAAGCATCAAGCTAAGGCTAGCAAAAATCCAACTGCTACTGGCCCACTCTTTTTTTTCAAGAATAGCAAATGTTCGTCCCAAAACCACGATTAGAATGATCCAGACACTTGCATTTCCCCATGATATGTGGGTACCAAGAGATTCAGAGACATTTAAACTTAACTGCTCTTGAGATCTGATAGCAGTTTCAGCCAGATTCCCAGTAAAAGCTGCTAGAATTCCTCCTAAAGCACCCATGAGCTGTAGATAGAATGCTGTCTTTGTACTTTGAAGGTGATTTTTAAAAGCTCCAAAAGTATCAAATAATGAGGACACTATTATTAGTGCTATTGGAAAATGAACTATGAATGGGTGTAGGCTTTCCATGGATGATAATAAACTCTTACACCATTTATGGCAAGAGCTCAGAAACTGAGTAATCAGTAACCTGGAGAATATCTCTTGAGCTCATATCCTGGACAAATAGAACCAGGTTCAGCTTATCAGTATCCTCTGTATGAGGAACACGTTTCAAGCTATGAGACATGATAACCTCACTACTTAGCTCTGATATCACACTAGAAGTAATATCTCGCATAACTTGCATGTGGATTTTCTCTCCATTTGTGCCCTCATAATAAATACTATCCTGAGTCAAGACTGAGTAAATCAACACATCAGACAATGGGGTGCTGAAATTTTCCACTTTGTAATCTATAAATAGACTATCTGCCGATTCCATGTAGGTTGGTTTCCAGATGTGTACATCTGCACCGGCTGAAATATTTTGAGAGACTGATGAGACCAAACCACTATAATCAGCGTAGTTTACAACTTCACCATTCATATAGATTTTGGGTGCTTCGTAAGAATTGCCACTAAAAACCCGACGATCCTCAACTTCCGTGGGATTATACAAATTCATTGGATCAAAAGGATCTGTCCAGAAGACATGATAGCGAATAGCTGTGAAATTTTCAGGAAATGCTTCATATAAGAGATCTATACTATGATTGGCCTCAGGACAATTCACACAACCGGCATTGGTATAGATTTCTGCAAGGACAGTGGTTCTAATTTCTGTTCGAGTTTCAAATTGTAAAGGCACTATCTGTAGCCCCAGACTGTCATAAGTAACGATCTCCACTCTCACTATACCGGGATAAATACCTTGAAGCCCTACTTCGGATGTATTGATCTGAACCGGAATGTCCTTATCATTTAATCTTTCTGCAAATTTTACTGTAATTGAGTCTACCTGTAATAACTGCGCTTCGGTCAAATAGTCAGCCAAAACAACGGTTGTCCATTCACCTAGAATTAGCTCAAGTGGAAAACCATCTGTAACCGTTATATCCAGATACATAAGTCCTACTTCATTTGGTCCTTCTATTATAGGTAATTTATAGCTCACACTTATTTGAGTTGTCCCAAGTGCTGTGCCAATTAAACGGATATTCGAAGGCCCAAATTCTACAAACTGGATAATATCCTGCAGTGCTTCATCCTCAAGATTGAGATCATAACCTGCTACGTCGATATCTAATGTGTCACCTAAAGCTAAATTAACAGTTCGAACCTGAGTTTCAGAGACAAGTTCTACTTGTTGCGGAGCCCATTCACAGCTCCATAGACCGAACACTGTGAGTAAAAAGAGAAAAAGATTTCTCATAGCCGCCACTCCAGAGTCAGACGTGCCCCTTCAAAGGGATTTAAGACTCTGCAAACACCACCTGTACATCTAACGCCACCCTTTTCCTTACCATATAAGGCTCTTAACCACATTCTATCGATGGGCTTCATAGATATCTCACCACTGACCCAATGCTGAGAGTCCTCAGCACCGGCATTTAGTAAAGGATCATTACTGACATCCCAGATGATGGCTGTTGAATATTTTTGGAACATATCGATACCGACAATAACATGTGCACCTTGATAGTCATGTTGGCCTAAAATTCCACCCGTATATAATTCACTTTGGATCCTAGAATACTGCAGCTCAACTGTGGTGGAATACACGAAGTCATTTTGATTGTGCCAGGATAAGTAGAGCGGGACAAAACTATAATGCTCCGCTATCTCTGCCGCCTTTTCCCCACTAAGAGCTGATCGTGTATAAGCTAGCACCAGTCTTTCTGACAGACGCTTACCAGTATATTCTAACTCTGTATAGTATTCCTGCCATGGGTTGTGGGTTAACGCTTGAGTTGGCCAATAACCTGTGTCTAATTCCAGATCTCTACTATCTCTAGACTGTGAGGTCTGACTCGCATTAAACAGAAAAGACCAGTTATCATTGATATATTTTCTGAGTTCAAGATTCCAGCCTAATTCATCTCCATAATCAACGGGATGAGTCACATTACTTAAAATGTTGATATCATGCTGCCGAATACCGGTAGGTCCTAATTGCCAGGGTAGTGGTTTTGAAGCCTGGAGCAAGGGATTTCGTTTATCGCCTACCGATTCAACCCCATTCAGGTATCTCTTGTACTCAAACATGAGCGTGAACCATTCTGGGAACCAGTTTGCTTGCAGATATAGATTTGATTGCTGACTTTCATATTTTGGATTGGTTTTTTCCAGAGATAGACCGCCCTCAATTTGTTCAATACTTTGCTTAACAATTGGATAATCAGTCGATCTGATAGTCCTCCCGTATTCAAGATATATGTCCCACTCTTCACCGAAGTAGGTCTGGTTAAACCCGCTCTGAAAGGTGCTCATTGTCTGCAATACAGTATCAGCTGTAATGGTTTTTGTTTGCGAGTCGTAATCACTCCATAACATATCCGACCGCACGTTTCCAATGATGAGATATGGGCTCAATGCCCACAAACCCGAGATGGGTGTAAATTCGAGTTCCAGTCCACCAAGATCATATTCCGTTTTACCATCAGGCGTTCTAAGATCAGAGCTTGGCGAATAAAATTTAAAGTCATGATTTGCACCTGCAATAAGACTCATACTTAGGACATCAGAGTAACTCATCGAGAGATGCATCCCTTTTACTTTAGAGTTGAAATCAATGAGTTGATCTTCATATAGATTTAGGGCCAGTCCTCGTCCAAAAGTCTTCCAGATATCGCCCAGTTCCAACATCCATGAATCTGTTGAGTATCTGAGGGAAGCTCGCTCTAAACCAGTAAATTCAAACCCATATTCAGGAGGTGTACTATATTCAAATCTGGCATCAAAATACCAAGCACCGGACTCTAAGGACCCGTTCAAGAAATTCTCGAAGTAGTTATAATCCTCATCCAATTGTTGACCATATCCAAGACTGGAGGATACGCTCATATTCCACGAGACCCCTTCCGCCAATAGACTCAAGGGTAATGAGAAGGTCAGGAGAATTCGTAATAGATTTAGCAAAGAGTTTAGTCTGTAACTTGAGGTTGAAGTGCTCTTTTGATCTCGCTTTCCATCCTGGATTCATCACCTGGGACATACCCTGTGTGTTCCCAAATAATGTTTCCTTCGGGATTAACCAAAATGGAAAATGGCATGGCTGCTGTGTTGAAATTTTTGTAAAGTTTTTGATCAGTATCCAGTAAAATGGCGTAATCAACTTTTTGTGATTTGACCATGGTTTTTACTCGACCAACCGTTCTAGAATCATCAATTGAAATGCCAATAACTTGCACGTTTTGATCTGAAAATGACTGACTGATCCTGTTCAGGTGTTTCATCTCTTTACGACATGGAATACAGTAAGTTGCCCAAAAATTGATCAAGGTCAACTTGCCTTCTACCATAGCGTTAAGGCTATGAGTCTTCTTGTTCATATCTTTTAGTTTAACGTTTGGTAGGCTTTTTTCCTGACCAAAGACAAGTGATACAATGATGATAAAGGGAAGGATACGGATCATTTAACTACAATTAGTTTTCGAGAGTGGATATTCCCATTATTGTTTGCAGTCAAGATATATTGACCAGACGGTAGATTCCCTAAACTCCATGAAAGATGATTTTTACCTGATTGGAGCAGGTAGTTGTGAGAGATTATTGCACGTCCATCAAGGGAATGGAGAGAAATCGAATAGTTACCTACGTTCTCTGCATCCAGCTCAAAATTGATCCAGGCATTAGTCGGGTTAGGATACGCCTGAGACAATTTAAAGTCACCGGGGATAAAATTTTGATCATCAATACTAACTGTACCTACATTCACAGTAATATGTATTGAGTCAACTTCCATCGTTGAGGAATCAACTGTAAAGAAAGTCCAAGATCCAGCCCCTTCAAATCCATTTGTGTAAATCTGGAGGTCAAAATACGCAGTATCATCTGATGCTAGAGTGAACGTCTGTGAATTCACAACGTCAGGAAGACAGACTGGTCCAGCACAGAAAAATATTGTCCATTCCAGGGGTCTGTAATGTTGGAGCTTGGTTACTGTGATTGACTGATCTATCCCTGCCAGGTTGAAGATATTACCTTCAAGTAAAATGTTGGTATCGTCCCCAGTGTAGATCGTATCATATTGTACAAAGTTAAAATTGTTAACCTGCCCAAACGTAAGACCTGGTACTAATAGGAAACTCAAAATGCCTAATTTAAGCTGATTGATCATTATTCTCTTTTTCGCTTTCTTCGTGCTTCTTTTTCTCAGGCCACATGAAAACAGTCCCAATCATGGCACCATATGCGGTGCTGATATAAGGATTTGAAGTAATGGCGCAGGCCCCTGATGCACAACCGATAAAATAGTAATAAGCAAAGCCCAGAAGTGAACCAACCCCGAGGCCAGATAGTAGTTTTATGTGTTTTTTATCCATTTAATTCCTGAATTCCATTTTTCAAGTAATATGCATCAAATCCAGCTAATTGCAATATTCTGGCACCCTGTTTAGACCGATTTCCCGTGGGACAGATCAACATTAATGGCGTATCCTTATACTCTGTAAGCTCGATACATCTTTCTTCCAGACTCAGTAGCGGAATCTGAATCGTGTTCTCCCAGGGAGCATTCACCGCTTCTATTTCGTCAATCGTTCTCACATCAATTATTATATACCTGGCAGAATCATCTAACTGTCTGCTAAATGACTCAACGTCCATTGAGGGAATTTCGTACTGATCGCCATAGATTCCCTCTACTCCAAGATAAATAGTTCCACCTATTCCCAATAAAATTAGTGAATATGCAACAAAGCGGTAGATCATATTGTGTTATGATTCTCAATTTTGGCAACAATTTCAGCTGTTTTACCTAGCATGGCACTGGCAGAACAATAAGTGTCCTTAGAAAGCTTGACGGCCTTCTCCAGCTTGTTAAGAGGTAAATCTTTGCCATAGAAATGATAAGTCATATCAATTTTTGTATAAACTTTTGGATGATCTTCTGCCCTTTCGGTTGTGATATCGATCTCAAAGTTCTCGACATTTACTTTCATTTTCTTGAGAATTACCTCAACATCTATAGCGGTGCATCCACCAAGACCAAACAACAGAAATTCCATTGGGCTACTGGCTGCACCAGCACCACCAACTTGTTCTTTTCCATCCATCATCACCCAATGATTGGATGCTCCCCTGGCTGCAAAGGATGCTCCCTTTAGCCGTTGTATTTTTACTTCAGACATTTAATTCACCTTAATATTGCGTATTAGTTATGCAAATAATACAGCCAACAATATGCATAAATCGGGATAGATTAACAAATTAGACTTTTGACACAAATTTCACGAATAACCACAAATCAACACAAACAGGTTTTCGTGTCAGAGAGTCAAACGTCAATCAACTTATTCATGCGTTCGATTATCTCATCAATATTGTTGAGACCCTTTTCAACTGCTTGCTGTTCCAAGGTACCCCAAACTGCTTCACCACAAGCCAGGCATACAATCCCTTCCTTCTTCAGAGGTACAATTATCTTGGGATATTCCTTGACCAGGTCTTCTATGTACATTTCCTTTGTTATCATATTCTAATTCCTCTTTTTAACCGCCAAGCTCGCAAAGAACGCGGAGATAGCTGTATTAGTCTTCGCGAGTCCTGACTCTGTCGTCAGGGCGTGGCGATCTCTGACTTGATACTGCTTTTCGTCATTAGATTCCTCGCAAAGACGCTTCAGGGTCATCCCAAAATCTTCTCTGTCCATCTTTCAGCCTATTTATTGGCAACGTTGGCTGCCACATGGATAGGATCATATACGGGAGCTACAGGCGGTGCATAAGTCAGGTCTAGCATGGCGATCTGCTCAACAGTCATCCCAGCTGTAATGGCGGTCGCCAGCACATCCAACCGTTTTGCTACATCAGACATACCTATCATTTGGGCACCTAAGAGCTTTTTGGATGATTTTTCTACTACCATTTTTACCGTTACGGGCTTAGAACCAGGATAGTAATGTGCACGGCTACCGGCCTTTATCATTACTGTGTCAATATCTCCCTGCGTCTTTCCTTTTTCAGCCTGCTTTTCGGTCAAACCCGTTTGAGCAATAGTATAATCAAAGACCTTGACCACTGCCGTCCCCAGAATACCAGGGAAGCGAGATACTTGACCTGCCATATTTTCTCCGGCAATACGTCCACCTTTATTAGCAGAAGGTGCCAAGGGAATCCAGACATCCTCTTTTGTCACGAGATGCTTATACTCAACACAATCACCAGCTGCATAGATATTGGTAACACTGGTCTGCATATTTTCATTAATGCTGATTGCCCCGCTTTTACCTGTACCAATCCCAGCATCAGCAGCCAGCTCAGAATTTGGTCTCACTCCAGTAGAAACCAGAACCATATCCGTCTCAATATCACCATTGCTGGTTCTTACTAGCAGTTGCGCTCCAAGTTTATTAATTCCATTAACCTGGGTTTCGAGTCGAATATCCACCCCATTTTCAGTAACGTGTTCTGTTACTTTTTCCAGAATATCTTTGTCAAATGTGGGTGCTATCTGATCCAGCATCTCAACCATGGTGACATCAACTTTCAAGTGACGAAAAGCTTCAGCCATTTCCAAGCCGATATAGCCCCCACCAATAATTGTAGCATGCTTAATGTTATTATCAGCTAAATACTGATTGATACGGTGCCCATCAACCAGACTTCTGAGTGTGAACACCCCCTCATTGTCAACCCCCGGAATTGGTGGCATAACAGCACGTGCACCCGTAGCGATAAGTAATGCATCATATGACTCTTCAAATTTTTCGCCTGTTTTCTGGTTTGTCACAGACACCTTATTATTGTCAGAGTCAATTTTAGTGACCTCATGATGGATACGCACATCCAAGTTCCGCTTTTTTTTAGCAATTTCAGGGGTCAACACCTGGAGTTTACTTCCATCATCGATGACACCACTGATCCAGTATGGAATCCCACACGCAGCGAAACTGATATACCTGCCTTTTTCAAAGACCACTAGCTCTGCTTCAGGCTGAAGTCTTCTAATTTTGCTTGCAGCACTCATTCCGGCTGCATCGCCCCCGATAATCACAAATTTTTTATGCATACATTTTCCTTTCAGAAACCAATGTCAAGATAGTTATTATTGGAGTGTCTTCTATCACGAAGGTGACAAAATATCTGGGGCAATAAACACTAATTTAATAAAAAAAGGGAGCCAATTAGCTCCCTTTTAATTACAAATGTAAATCGAAATTAGCTAAGTTTTGCTAAGATATCTCCACGATTTAGAATCAGGTAATCAACGCCATCGTATGACAATTCATCGCCAGCATATTTACCATACAGGATGACATCACCCTCTTTCACCAACTCCTGAAGTTCCTCATCATTACCTACGGCAGCAATTGTACCACGACGAGGTTTTTCTTTAGCAGTATCAGGAATAATAATTCCTGAAGCGGTTGTCTCTTCTTCACCGGCAGGTACAACTAAAACACGATCATCTAAAGGTTGAATTTTCATTTTCTTCTCCTATAAACCTAACAAACTATTAATTTTATTCCTATCAAACCCAACCACAGGGCGATTATTGATCCACAATTGGGGTACTCCCTGCTGGCCGGTTTTTCTCAACATATCCTGAGCAGCTTTTTGATTTCTACTCACATCAATTTCCTTAAACTTGATCCCTTTCTCACGCAAATATCGCTTTGCTGTCGTACAATGAGAGCAAGTGGGCGTTGTAAACATAATAACTTTTTTATCTTGTGCTGCAACCGTTGACATAATTATTAAGCGTCTTTCTTCAAGTTATCTAAATTTAATACTTTAAAGAGACGATCGGCAACGGCATCGGGTAATTCACACTCGTCTTCAACAACTCTATACAGTTTCACAGAGCGTTGTATGGTATCGTAGAAAATTTTGCACTCAGGACATTCTTCCATAAAGGAACCCACTTCCTGACACAATTCAGAATCAATATCTGCACCGAAATCCTGGCAAATTTTCTTTTGCAATTCTTTATTAACTTTCGGTGTCATTCTACCAACCAACCTTCACGTTTGAGAAAGGTGCTCATACTGTCTCTCAGAAAAAGCCTGGCACGCATGAGTCTCACTTTCACATTACTTTCGGAGAGATCCAACATTTCTGCTGTTTTAGCTGTAGACATCCCTTCTAAATCACGTAGGACAAAGACAGATCGATATTTGTCATCCAGATCGTCCAATGATGTTTTGAGTGCGATCTTAAACTCTTCATCACTCACCTTCGTTTCGATATACTCAGGCCAGTCTGATAATTCCAGGCCATGGAGATTCTCGAAATCTGGCTCCTGGATAGAGTAGGATATCTTCATCCGCGATTGCTTTCGCAATTTACCGAGGGCTGTATTCACACCGATACGGTAGATCCAGGTATAAAAACTGGACTTACCTTTAAAGGCATCGATCTTTTGGAATGCTGTAATGAAAGTTTCCTGAAGCATATCTTCAGCGTCTTCATTATTCCTCAGCATTCGCAAACCCAAATTGAACAATCTGGCAGAGTACATATTCACGAGGTGTGATTGTGCTCTCCGATCTCCATCTCGGGCAGCCTGGATCAGCTCCGGCGTCTCTTCACTTGTCAATTCACGTTTGATTTGATGCAAATCCTATTCATTCGTTACAGTTCTTTTTAATCAACAGATATTAGCATTCATTAAAAAACACTTCTCTTAGAGTAAAATTAATCCTGTGGAGATCAAGCTATATCGCATGTCTGCAGCTCTGGCATGCTTCTCAGCTCGTTCATTTTCGCAAGCTTCGCCGTCACCATGCTCACCGCCTTCGGCGCAAGTATGAGCCCCCTTTTGGTCGCTAACTTTCTCAGCAATAAAAAGACCTTCAAAATCAACGTTTCGACCAATTGCATCTGCGGGAAGTGTAAATGCTTCATCTTTAAAACGGACGGTTAGGACTTGTTCACCATCTTTGACCTGCATCCAGCAACCCTTATGTTTACAGAGATCACTAATGGTTCCAGATACTCTGATAATTTTTCCATTTAAGCTCTCTGCTTCTGAGAACATGGTATTTGCCGTGATTACTTCAGAAATGGCTAGATCTTGTCCGAACTTGTCACCTACCGCTTTTTTAGTCTCATAACTATAGGTCATTGACACTAAACCAATCACAATCACAACGAGAACAGCAAACTTTTTAAACATTGGCACTCTCCTTTTAGAAAACACTATTTTTTCTGATTTTAAAATACATATAAATACCGGTTGTCCCCAATACTATCGCTATTATGGATAGTAAATCATAGAGGAGAGCCCCATATCTACCAAAAAAATCTCCTGTATGCAGATCAAGGATTACCCAGCGCAATGGCACACTCTGCTCAGTAGCAAACACTTCACTCGTCCCTTGATTTTTTCTGGTAATATCTAATCGATCTTCATAGTGATCAGGTAAAGCATTGAGAGATACTCTTTTTGTATGCAAAGGTTTTATATCATCCTGATGAATCAGTAAAATACCGGTGAATGAAATAATAATCAGAAGGGAGACTAGAACCAGACTAAGCCATTTACTATAACCAAATGTATATCGGTGAAACTTGCGCCAGGTACGCATGGAGCGGGTGGAGCCTTTGATCAAAGTTCCTCCAGGCGATTAACCATCTCCGCTGCAACTAGTTGATCATGGAGCTCTGAGAGGTCTCCATTGGTAATCTCTTCCAAACGGTAGAGGGTTAGGTTGATACGATGATCAGTGACTCTTCCCTGGGGATAATTGTAGGTGCGAATTTTAGCACTGCGATCACCGCTAGAGACTAAAGTTTTCCGCATTGCAGCAACTTTACTATTCTGCTTTTCACGCTCACTTGCCAACATTCTAGCTCGTAAAACCTTCATGGCTTTATCTTTATTCTTGTGCTGGGATGATTCATCCTGGCATGATACAACCATGCCTGTAGGAAGGTGGGTGATACGGATGGCAGACTCAGTTTTGTTAACATGCTGACCACCGGCACCACTGGCACGGAAAGTATCTATTCTCAAATCACCAGTATTGATCTCAACATCTACTTCTTCAGCTTCTGGTAGAACAGCTACAGTAGCCGCTGATGTGTGAATACGTCCACTGGATTCAGTTTGAGGTACACGCTGGACTCGGTGAACACCACTTTCAAACTTAAAGGTACCATAAGCCAGTTCACCAGTAATCTGAATAATGGCTTCTTTGGTACCACCAACGCCAATTTCATTCAGGGTGATGATCTCGTGTTTCCATCCTTTATTCTCAGCATAGCGTAAATACATTCGCATGAGTTCAGAGGCAAATAAGGCTGCTTCATCACCACCGGCTCCAGCTCGAATTTCCAGAATTGCAGCACCGCTGTCGGCTGGATCCTTGGGGATCAGTAAAATTTTTAACTCGTCCTCTAGCTTCACCTGATCTGCAAGAAGGCTATCCAATTCTTCACGGACGATCTCTTTGAGCTCGTCATCATCCCCTTTGAGAATAGATTCATCTTCCTCGATATTCTGCATCAGAATTTCATAACGACCAAAGGCATTCAGCACATTGGACATATCATTATGCTCTCTCGCCACCTTCGCATATTCGCGATTGTTAGCCATGAGATCAGGATCTGATAATTGAGTTTCCAGGTTCTTGAATTTTTCCTTTAAGGCAGGCAGCTTATCAAGTAGCATTAGTCAATGGCCTCAGCCATATAGGTTTGCCCTTGATACTTTTCCAGATCATCTCCGAAAGCATGTCTAAGAGATTCTAAAGCGACTTCCAATTGATCATCATCGGGTTCACTGGTGGTAATATTCTGTAGCCAAATACCCGGTGCGGCCAAGCCACGAACCCAGGCGATATGGCGGTATTTTGAAGTCAATTTTAGGACTTCATACCCTACACCAGCTACCAGAGGAATTAACGGTAAATGACTGAGCAATCGAATTTGCAGGGTCATTTCACCCACAAATAGTTTGACCACACTGTCAATCAGCGCAAACATGATGATGGAAGATAGTAGTACGATGAAAATAAAGCTGGTACCGCAACGAGGATGTTGGGTTTGAAAAGGTTTTGCCGATTCCAAATCCAGATTTTTTCCCGCCTCAAAAGTATAGACCACTTTATGTTCAGCGCCGTGATACTGAAACAAACGCTTTACATCCTTCATCATGGAAATAGCCCAGAGATATGCTAAAAATAGCAAAATTCTGATTATGCCAGATACAATATTGAAGGTAAAGGCTGTATCAGACAAGTGCAGTAAATTACCAGTGACAAACAGAGGTGTAATAAAGAAAAGTCCTAGCCCAATGGACAACGCTAAAAGTGTCCCGAGAAAAGAAAGGATCTTATCTTTCAAACTCATTTCAGCTGGTGTTTCTTCTTCAAATGCGATCTCAGCGGAATCATTGAGGGTTTTAATACCCATTTTCATCGATTCAAATAGTGCAACCATGCCCCGAATAACAGGTTTCTTGAGCGCAGCATATTTTTCAGTGAGTGAGGTGAACTCCTCACGCCTGATAATAATCTCACCATTAGGGTTGCGCACAGCAATTGCATATGCACCAGGCACTCTCATCATAACACCTTCTATGATAGCCTGTCCACCAACCAGAATTGATTGCTGGGCAGCGAGAAATGCCTGAAACATAACGCGAAATGTATGTTTCAGCATCAGTTGAACTTGATAGCGGATACTATTTTGCTTCTGCTGTTGTACCGTATTTTTTACGGAATTTGTCAATACGGCCGGCAGTATCCAGCAGTTTTTGTTTTCCGGTGAAATATGGATGACATTCGTTGCAAATCTCTATATGTAATTCACCAACGGTAGTATAGGTTTCGAAACTGTTTCCACAGGCACAAACCACCTTGTTCAATTCATATTTAGGATGGATTCCTGGTTTCATTTTATAATAACTCCCTTCGTTATTTCAATTTATCAACGGCTTGGGCAAATCTATCCAAACCGGTTTTTATAGCTTCCATGGATGTTGCATAAGACAGCCTCACGTGCTCATCAGCTCCGAAAGCTGAGCCCGGAACCACTGTAATATGGGCAGCATCCAATAAATATTTTGTCAGATCCATGTCGTTTTCAATGGTCATATCATCTGCATTTTTCCCGAACAGCCCTGAAATTTTTGGAAATACGTAAAAGGCACCTTCGGGCATGAGACAAGAAACTCCAGACATTTCATTCAATGCCTTGACCATGTAATTTCTTCGTTCTACAAATTGTTTTCGCCAGTCTTCTAAAAATACTGGTTCTTCATTAAGCGCAGTTTCAGAAGCATATTGGGCAATTGAATTTGGATTGCTTGTAGCTTGTCCCTGGAATTTACCCATGGCTTTTGCCAGTTCAGGACTAGAAGCAGTATACCCTATCCGCCAACCTGTCATGGCAAATGGTTTAGACATGGTTTGGACTGTAATCGTTCTATCATACGCCCCTTCTATGCTAGCGAGGCTAATATGTTCACCACCATAGACCAGTAATTCATAGCACTCGTCACTGATGATCCAAAGATCATGAGCTATTGATACATCTACTACAGCCTGGAGGCTCTCACGATTCAATACAGCACCGCTTGGGTTGGAAGGTGTGTTAACGATTATACCTTTGGTTTTATCGGTCACGCCAGCCAATAGCTGTTCCTTAGTGATCTGGAATTCATCAGCTTCGTGGGTTTCAACATAGACCGGAGTGGCACCACTTAACTTTACTTGTTCAGGATAAGTAACCCAGTATGGGGAAAGAAGAATAACCTCGTCACCCTCTTCGAAGAGTGTCATCATGATATTATACAATGAATGCTTACCACCATTGGATACCACAATTTGATTCGCCGAATAGTCCAGCCCATTGTCCCTTTTAAGCTTGTCCACAATAGACTGTTTTAACGTAGGTGTACCAGAAGCTGGAGTATATCGCGTTTTTCCCTCGTCAAGAGCGGTCTTCGCAGCAGCGATGATGTGATCTGGAGTATCAAAATCTGGTTCCCCTGCCCCGAATGAAATGATATCAACACCTTCTGCCCTGAGTCGAGCAGCAGCTTCCATGACCGCCATAGTTGCTGATGGTTGTAAAGCGTTGATTCTTTTAGCAAATGCCATTTTTACTTTCCTCCGTTAAAAAGCCGCGCAATATATCCGTTAGCCCCCTCCCATAGCAAGTGAAAGGTGACTGTAAAAACATCATATAAGAACTTGAATCAGCCATAATGCCGACCCAAGTTCTTATAAGTGAAATTTAGCGAATTGTTTTGGGAAGTGTTAGATGAATCCGATCGCGATTATGAATTCATCGAGCGGATAAATTCTTTATTCGTTTCTGACCTTTGCATACGCTCCAGTAAGAATTCCATCGCTTCAATCGGAGTCATTTCGTTGAGTAATTTTCTTAGAATCCAGGTACGAGACAGTTCTGCCTTACTTAAAAGGAGTTCTTCTTTTCGCGTACTTGAGCGATTGATATCAATAGCAGGGTAGATACGACGGTCACTAAGACGACGATCCAGAACGAGCTCCATATTTCCCGTTCCTTTGAACTCTTCAAAAATAACATCATCCATTCTGGAACCGGTTTCAATCAGAGCTGTAGCCATAATTGTTAAACTACCACCATGCTCAACATTTCGAGCTGCACCAAAAAATCGCTTGGGGCGGTGTAGAGCATTTGAGTCAATACCACCAGAGAGAATTTTACCACTATGGGGAATGACAGCATTGTGGGCACGAGCAAGACGGGTCAAACTATCCAATAGAATAACCACATCTTTTCCAAATTCGACCAAACATTTCGCTTTATTTAAAACCATGTCAGCAACCTGGACATGCCGCTCCGGCGGTTCATCAAAAGTCGAAGCAATAACCTCAGCATCTACCATTCGGCGCATATCTGTCACTTCCTCAGGTCGCTCATCGATCAATAATACAATGAGCACAACTTCTGGGTGATTAGCCAAAATAGAATTTGCAATGTCCTGAAGGATGATTGTCTTTCCAGTTTTTGGCTGGGCAGTGATTAAACCACGCTGACCTTTTCCAACTGGACTTATGAGATCCATGACGCGCATGGAGTAACTTTTGGGTCCTCTCTCCAAGGTGAGTTTACTATCAGCATAGAGCGGGACAAGCGTATCAAAACGAGGTACGATTCGACCTTCTTCTGGGTTCAGGTAGTTGATAGCCTCCACTTTCAGCAGCGCAAAATAGCGTTCATTATCCTTTGGAGGACGCACTTGACCCCAGACAATATGACCAGTCCGAAGTGCAAAACGTTTGATTTGGGAAGGTGAAACGTAGATATCGTGTGGACCTGCTAGATAATTATTGTCTGCGTCTCTTAAAAATCCATATCCATCAGGAAGAATTTCCAGGACTCCAGTGGAGAACATCATTCCGGCGCTCTCTGTTTGAGCCTCAAGAATGGATTCAATCAAATCCATCTTTTTTTGTGATGCGACGACTGGGACTTCTAGCTTCTGGGCAATATCTGCCAATTCTTTCAACTTCGTGTCTCGAAGTTGGGTAATGTTATAACTCATTGAAATAGACCTGTTCTTTTGTTTTCGATATTATTAAAATTTTTGATGTGAAATAATTCTTCTTTTCTGGGAGATTGTCATAGTACCATCAGTTCATATGATACAATGTGAATTTAAACCCGACCTATACCTTGTCAATTAAAATTCTAAACTTTTATTTTCAGTTAATTTGGGGGAATATCGTGGGATTTAATATCACCCGGTATCTGTCAAGTATCAAAGTTAAACAATTCAAAAAGTGATTCAGCTAAATAGTGACTACCAAAGAAACAGATACTCTGATTCAGATCTGTTTGTATCTCGAGAGCACTGGCATATGCCTGTTCAGGGTCATCCAATACTTGCTTGGGATTGATCCCCAGCTTCCGTAATGCATCTGCATCCAGGGCAGAATGTCCTTTAAAGGCGGTATACAAGATTGGGCCAGACCATGTTTCCAACAACTCAAGCATGGTCGAGACATTTTTCCTGGCATTGAAGGCTGCTATCAATATGCAGTCCTCCATTTTTGTCATGCGCAGAGAGTCCATTAAGCTCTCAAGTCCGGCTGAATTATGAGCGACATCATAAAGAATTAAAGGGTTTTCTTGAAGGGCTTGAATCCGACCCAGCCATTGTAAGGCATCCAGACCCTTCTGAATCTTTATCGGGTCTAGGACGAACCCTATCTGGTCTAGTGCTGCCAGGACATTACAAAAATTCTCAGCTTGATGCTTCCCCAAGAGAGGCAAATTGAATCGCAGAGATTGCTCATTGATCCTAATTGTGATTTCTTGTGAGGTTCGCTCATAAACCACATTCTCGATCTGAGTAAGCTCTGGGACGTAGACAAACTCTGATTGTTTCTGCTCACATCTGGTTTTCATCAATTGGATCACATCTGGGGTATTCTTTGCCAGGATTAGTGGTTTATTCTTCTTGATGATCCCAGCCTTCTCTAATGCAATTTTTTCCAGAGTATCCCCGAGGATATTCTCATGATCCATGGATATTGATGTGATGATACTGATGATTGGGTCAACAACATTCGTCGCATCAAGACGTCCCCCCAGACCCGTCTCAAAAACGGCATACTTCACACCCTGTTCCTTGAAATAAACCATTCCAAGAGCGGCCAATACTTCAAAAAAAGTGATCCCCAGTTCATCAATGTGACTCTTCCAGGATTCAACCTTTGTGATAATGAATTCATCAGGAATCATGACCTGCCCGATCCTAATTCTCTCGTTGGGTTTGAGCAAATGGGGTGAGGTAAATAGACCCGTCTTTATGCCTGAGGTATTGAGAATGGCCGCCATCATCGCAGCAGTAGAGCCTTTACCATTTGTGCCTGCAATGTGGATAACATCATAAGCCTGGTAAGGGTTTCCCAGAAGACTCATGAATTGTTTGACTCGGGAGAGTTCAAGCTTGACACCGGGAGTTGTCAAGCCGAAAATATAGTCAAAAATTGCTTTTGAGTTCTGGCTCATGGCGTAAAATACTTTCGATAATATCCCATGATATTTAGAGCAGACTTATTTATAGGCTTCTAAAACTTCCAACTCAACTTTGAACAGATTTTCCAGAGGACGGCCAAGGAATCGTGATGCTGTTTCTTCAAACTTTTGAGGGAAATCTGATACGAAAAATTTATGTTTTCCAGGATCGGCGGTTTCTTTGCTCAGTAAGCCTAATTCAGACAGAGCCCGTTGCACCTCAGCCGCAGTTTCTTCGCCAGAATCCACGAGTCTAACATCTTGTCCAATGACCTGTTGAATCGCATCTTTCAGGTAGGGGTAGTGGGTGCAACCCAAAATGAGGGAATCAGGTTTATTTGCCTCAAATGTCTTTAAATAGGTTCTGAGTACTTTTTCAATAACTTCATCTTGAGGCCAACCTTCTTCAACCAGTGGAACCAGCAAGGGGCAAGATTGATCGATCACTTCGATTGCTGCATTCAGTTCACGGATTGCAGATTTATAGGCGCCGGAACGAATAGTTGAGGCGGTCCCAATTACACCAATACGACCATTTTCACTATATTTCACTGCAGCTCTTGAGCCGGGGTCAATAACACCAACCACAGGTACATCAAAGTGCTTCTGGAGAGATTCAAGTGCGACTGAAGAAGCTGTATTACACGCTACAACAATCATTTTGACATTCTTCTCAACTAGAAAAGAAGATATCTGATGTGAAAATCTAACTACCGTATCTTTCGATTTGGAACCATAAGGAACACGAGCAGTATCTCCGAAATAAACCAAATGCTCGTGAGGCAATAGATCGATCAAAGCCCGGATAACTGAGATACCTCCCAAGCCTGAGTCAAAAACTCCAATGGCTTGATCTGGACTAAGTTGGCTCATGGTGATAAGAGCTTTTCATGACGTGTTTTATACTTCATTAAGGCGTTAAATATCGCTTCCGCTGCTTTTTGTCTATACGATGCCTGTTTTAATCGTCGTGCATCATTTTTATTCGTGAGAAAACCCAATTCGATAAGAATGTTGGGCATGGTTGCTCCAATGAGAACCATAAAACCAGCCTGTTTCACTCCTCGATTCTGACCCACCAGTTTCTTGTCAAATTCGCTTTGAACCAAGTCAGCCAGGGTTTCGCTTTCTTGCATAAATGAACTTTGCATCATGGTAGCTAGGATCAATTGCTCGTCAGTTAACTCAACATAGTTACCTGAATTTTCCTCGAGTCTCATAACTGCGTTTTCTGCCTCTGCTACTTTTTGAGCGGCAGCGTCCGTTTTTCCAGGTCTTATCAAATATGTTTCAAAACCTGAGGCCTTCTTGTTTTTATTGGCATTCGCATGGACACTTAAAAATACTTTTCCCTTGGCTTCATTTGCGATTTTTGTCCTTTGCCGTAGAGGGATAAATTTGTCGCTATCTCTGGTATAAACAACTTCAATGTCGGTTCGTTTTTCAATCAGTTTACCCAAACGTTTTACTACATCGAGAACAATATCTTTTTCCTTAACCCCATTGGCTTTTGCACCGGGATCATGTCCACCATGGCCAGCATCCAGGATGATCTTGTCAAGCTTCCATTTAGCACGTTCTTTATCCAGATAATGACTCTGATCGATGACATACGGTCGCCGAATAGTGAGTAATATTTCAGGCGGTGAAGCTCGATGGATGACATCTACGCCCTCTACCGTTCCTCTCAATCTAAAAGTCAATTGCGATGTACCATTGAGCTGATCAGCGGTAACGGATCTGATTGTACTCTTATTTGGTATAACAGTATCATCAATTCCAGTCTTGTCTACGGTCGCTCCAGGTAAAGTTACATAAAGCCATTCCTCGCGATTGATCCAGGCTTTTACAGATTTGGCATCATAGCGATTTGCTGTCTTAATACGTATGACGGTTCCATTTTGACGCTCTTCAATACTTGAGGAAACAATATCATAGGGTGATAATTCAGGAATCTCTTCAGTTTTTTTGACCAGCAGGTCGGCTGTATCTGTACCGGAAAGGATAGTAACACCTGAAACCAAACCAACCTGTTTGAGGATACTGACAAAATCATCCATAGGTAAATAGGTTTCACCATCAAAAATGATTACGGCTTGAGTCATCTGGAAAGTCTTATCCTCAACCATGAGGTAGCGATTATAAGCAGTCACTTTGAATTTCAAGTTACCGATGCGGAAGACCGACTTACGAACCACTGGATTAATAAATGCCGAAATTTTATATGCTTCTAAGACATCAGTGACAGCTACGAATTGTTCTTGATTGATAACTTGAACCGGTATGGCTGGTATGTATCGGTCATCAGAGGCTTTTTGGAGAATAAGCTCTGTTCGCCTAGCTTGCAGTGAGCTACCAGTTACCAGGAAGAGAATAACAAATATTATTGATGATAATCGATTCATATTCAGCGTTGAAATTAGTCGGTGGAGTTTTATAAGACAATGGACAACTGAAAGCTAAGGCTTGGATATTTTACAACGCTCTCCTGCGGGAATGCCGTGGTCTGCGCTATTTGAAATTCAAAGGAAGATTGTCTCCGCGAACTGTAACGGAGGTATAGAAACCATCGTTGACCATCTGCGAATGCGGTGAAAAAATTAAAACTCTCAACCAGGCCAGTTTCATAGATACTGATTCGTAGAGTATGGTTTGGGACGTTGTAGCGAACATATCCCATTGCCAATTTCCAGTTTTGCACAAGCCAGCCCATTCTTTGCTGTATCAAAATGGACCAGTGTTCATTATTGGTAGCTGCCTTCAGATTTACACGATACCACAGACTTGGAGAAAATCGTTCATTTAAGGACAGAGCATACTTTGTAATTTTTAAGAAATCCATCTCCCCTTGCCAAAGATCAGTGGGATAGATGGGGCCGTCAAACTTATAGCTCCAGTCATATTGCCATTCACGGTTTGACCGAGCAAACTTTATCTGAGCTTTATGCTGATTCAAACTCCGCGTCTCGTACAGCGTAGTTTCATTTCGTGATTGCCCCAGATCAATGGCGTAGTTGAGCCTCAAGCCTCTCCTTGGGCTTACTAATAATCTAAGAGAGAATCCATGTTCGCTCTTACTGGTAGATCCTAGTTGAGCAAGCTCAGTACCGAACGTCTGAGTTTGAAATGATTGAAAATATCTATATTGCGCTGAGAGCCCCAGGGTCTTGGTCTTATAATACCAATTTATGATGGACTGATTCCGCGCTGGATTGAAATTATCTATGAATATTTGAAAAAGCTGATTCCCAGAATATTGCCAGTGAGCCCCCAGTTCATATTGAGTTGATTTTCCCTCAAAAGAATTCATACGAACTGCTGAATAGAGAGTAAGAGTCCTCCAATCATAGATTCCTGCGAATCCAAAATCAATAATACTCTGGGATTCATAGGTTCGATCAGCAGAGTGAATTCCGTCCGTATCTTCCCGGAAAGTTCCATCCTTAACTTGACCAAGGGTCCTTCTCTTGGAGGCGAACATGACCGTATTTAGACTGTTCATCTGTTTTTCGATGGCAAGACCGTGGAAATAATCTGTTTCTCTAGTGGAATAATGAGGTCTAATATTTGGAAGTATCCTTGATGTCAAACTTGTAGGATTCAGGCTGGATCGTCTGGTATTTTGACTCTGTAGAAAACCAGCTCCCCACCTTAGGTTGAAATCACCGATAAGCAATTTATCCACACCTGGCACTTGATCGCTGCTAAGAGTAAACACTGCATGATCTGCTAGACTACCCTCAGTTGGGTCCTGCTCAAGGAGAAAATTAAAGCTCAGATTAGGGTTAATAAATCTGCCTTTATTGAGTATCCTCCACCCATTCATACTTGGGCTGTATTGCAGACGTTGTCTTAGGATTATATCAGTAGCACTCATACTTATTGGAGTAAATATCTGGTCGAGTAATGCGTCGTAGAACCCATTCTCATCTGGGTCGTCTAGCTCATTTGGGGTGAATTCACCTTCAGTTTGGGCGCCAATGGACATAACGATGACCAGGGAAGTGATCCAGATCTTCACCATGGATGCAGTTCCATTCCAAATCCATGGGAATTGGGCAAATCCGGGTGATAGATCCAAGTATAGTAAGCTACATAGTTACTCAGTTTGAGTCGCCATCCAGTAGAGATTGCTCCGCTTAATTCTCTGTATCCAAAGGCAATCTGTAGTCTCTCACAGGCAGTACCTATGATACCAAATGAAAACTCTGCTGGTAGAGCAGCTTCTTTCTCAAAGCCTGACATTAAGAGAAATGGACCACTATCGTATTCAATTCCAATCATAAATTTTTGGGGAACTTGGAACGATTTCTTTAACTGAAGCAAATTTTGCAGGCTTGATCCAATATGAATTTTATCATGCAATTCAAAATACAGGTTTGTGGATAAAGTGAAAGTCGATTGAGGATCAAATCCTTCTAAACCAACCCGAAAGTGGCCCCCGCTTGCCCCTATTCTAAAAGTAGAGTCAAGTGACCATGATGACCCGACATGGATCATGGACTCTGAATATATCTCATCGCCAAAATAGGCAATCCTGCTAACTACAGGTTGCTTCCAGAGATTTGCAGTAGCAAGCAGCGAGCTGGCTTGCAGGTCGAGTCCACTGAATGGATAATGATATTGAAACTCAAATTGCGGAGGGGTCTCTGAACTCAATAATGATGGATTCTCCAGAAATCGCTCCAATTGGAGATCTCCCACAACTTTGATGTTTCCACTTGCTGCAGACCAACCAACACCCCTGAATTCAAACGCAGCATAAAGCGATGTTGAGAGGAGTGATGCAACAAGGGAACGGCATAGCAAAAGCAATGCTCTATTACCTAGTGACATAATTTTACCTAAATTTAACTTTGATGAATGTTTTTAAAGTGTAGCCTATGTTAACTCAGTTGGCATACCTGAGCAATAACAATTAAAATTGGATCTTTCTATGAATCAAACTTTCTCACGTCAGACTAAAGATGAATTGATCAATAAAATTCAAGTTTATTTCCAGAATGAATTGAATCAGGAATTAGGGAACTTTGAGACCGAGTTTTTATTGGATTACTTCAGTGAACATGTCGGGCCATTTTACTATAACCAGGCCATCAGAGATGTCCAGATTCATCTTGCCGGATATTTAGAAAACATGAATGAGCGTATCGATGAACTTGAGAAACCTTTGCCGAGATAAATGGATCTATTCAACTATTATTTTTCGTTTTACCCACAGATAAGCACCAACCACCGCTCTATCCTTCGACAGGCTCAGGATGACGAGCTTCGCACGTGTAAGCAGATTTTCACTGATAAGTCTTTTCCGGGCTGTAGGGTAAAAAGACTTTTTGCGTCAGCCTGAGTAAGGCTAGTACTTATCTTTTTAGCTGAAATCCGCGACAATCTGCGTAAATCCGTGGCCAAAAAATAATTTACTTAGACCTATGCACAATCAGAATAGACTTATTTATAGGCTAATGACACATAGACCTTTGGAAGCAGATATTCCCTTTCACGATCATTTACTGAAATAAACCTGGCATCAACATCTAGAAATAAGCGGCTGCCTAAAGCATGCCTGACTCCCAATAAAGGGCCTTCTCCAAACCAGAGATCATCTTCCCGGCTGGCCGATGAGTAAATCGTTGTCCGCTTGTGAGTTAGATAACCAATCCAGCCCTTCCAATCCATATAGTCAAAATCCAAACGGCTGCTTAATTCCAGTTGTTCTCTTTCACTAGACACTTGCTGGACGAATGCACCCCAATCCAATTGTCCTTCATCTTCCCAGCGAGCTGCTACCCTTGAAACAACTGACCATCTCGAATTTATCTGATAACTAAGCTGTTTGCGAAGATCTAGGGAGCGATGTACAAAACTCCGAGTCGGTTGATCGGTTTCAAGAAACAGATCGTCATAGTCATAATCAAAATAATTGCTTCGAACTTGGGCTCGACCATCACCCTCCCAGCTATTTCGACTCCATTTGAATCCTGTCCATAACACCAGATTACGATTCCAGTAATTCTCTGAACTTCGGGTATTGAAAATATAGATAAGGTGAAACAAACTTAGTTTTGTCCCAAACTCAAGTCGATAAAATGGGCTGGGTTGCCAGATAAAACTCAAATCAGTTTTAAATCGCCACTCATCACGATCATCATCATTATTGGTGTCAGGAGTATCATACTCAAGTCGGGACAATGTGTTCTTCCATGCTAATGAGTCGATTAGCATAGGGACTTCCCAAACCAGATTTTCACGTAGCTGGTAAAGGATCTGAGTGTAATCTATGAAGTATTTATTTTGGGAGTTTTCAACTTTAAATGCTGTTAGTGAGGTAAAACTAGGCTTGTTGTACATTACACCTGTTTCATTGACCAATGAGAGACGTTTACGCTCCTCTCCCGGAAGACTTACAGTCTCTGTCTCATTAATTCGTTTCTGGCTGATCTGGGTAAGCTCATCTCCCCAAGTTAGATAATGGAAGAGGTTTAAATGCTTATCCAGTTTGTAAGTAAAGTGATTCTGCCAAACAATATTTTCATTATCACGTTTCTGAGAACTCCCCAATGAATCGGTAAAAAATTCCTGCTTACGATTCCTTACCTGTAAAGAGGATTGGAGTGATGAGATATTTCCGAACCTGATCATATAATCCATCTTGGTGTCAACTTGATGGTTCAGGTGTTCGGCCAATTCATCCCTGTACCCTGATAGTAAGATGGCTGAGCGTTGAGATTCAGACTGCCAGGTTTTGTTAATGTCTATTTCAGAACCCCAGCCTTGGTCGAGGATACCATATCTTTCCACGGATCGTCCACCAAGGAAAAGTGAAAAAGTTTCCCCTTTTCTAAGGCCACCCAGTAGAGCCCAATTCTTGATTGTGGAAGCGAGCCCGGTTCGGTGATCCTGATATAGGCTACTCTCAAGTCGGATACTTCGATCCTGTTTAGGTCCCCAAAGCAGATCACTCCTGAGCTTATGCTCAAGCGAATATTGATTCCCCGGGGCAGTATTGCTTTCATGATCAAACACCTTATAACGTAACTTCTCATTGATTAGCATGGCTGTAGAGCCCATGTTAATTTTATGGTCAAATTGAAGGTCATTGATAGTTGATAAATTGTCCTGACGAAAAGTGTATGCCAGTGAATCCTGTTCTGCTCCTAGGGTCACTGTCATGCTGAGGATTACAAGTAAAAGAGTTTTGACAAGATGTTTTTGTGGGCCCTTCGGCGAGCTCAGGGGCCAGATAATCTTAAATGTGAGATCCCAGCAAATTATCGCGTTCCCTCAACCCTTTTGGAATCTACCACCACATGAAATACCTTTTCACCTGGTTTTGCCATCCGAAAGCGTTCTCTAGCAATCCGTTCCAGATAGTCTGGATCATTGAGTAGACGATCTCTTTCACTTTCCAGCTCAGCTTTCTCAATTTCCAGGCGGTTGATATGAGTTTCCATATCACGTATTTCTTGTTTCAATTGTAATAGACTGTACAGACCCTCATCCCTGAAAACAAAAAGCTGGATTAGTATGAAAAAAATGATAGCACCTGATATCCAGGCAACTTTATTCTCGAAAATATTCCCTGAACGCTTGGCTTTACGGGATCTGATGTTTCTCTTTTGAGCCATGATTATCTTGTCTCGTTCATGCAATAATCAATTTGAATAGTCTTTGCGAGGGAGGTGAAACCGACCGCGGCAATCTCGGGATTCATATTTACCAGAAAATTTGAGATCGCCGCAGTCTTCCCGACAATTCTGTCGGGAAGACTGCGCGAAGACTTTGAGCTCAGAAAGTTCACAATTATTTGGATTTATTTAGGGTTTAATGCTTTGTGACCCTTAAAAGTTGCCAGGTCACCCAACTCTTCTTCGATTCTTAGCAGCTGGTTGTACTTAGCGATTCGGTCACTTCGAGAAGCTGAACCCGTTTTGATCTGGCCAGCACCTGTAGCAACTGCAAGATCCGCAATGGTTGTATCTTCAGTCTCACCCGAACGGTGGGATATCACACAGGTCATATTTGCTTCATGGGCCATATTGATAGTGTCAAGAGTCTCAGTCAAAGTACCGATCTGATTCAGCTTGATCAGGATACTGTTCATAGCTGACATATCGATGGCTTTTTTAAGTCTGACAGGATTGGTTACGGTAAGATCGTCACCCACCAACTGAATCTTATCACCCAGTTTAGCATACAGTTTTTGCCAGCCTTCCCAGTCGTTCTCATCCATACCATCTTCAATAGAGACGATAGGATACTTTGAAACCCAATCAGCATAAAAATCAACAATCTCTTCAGAGTTCAGAGTTCGTCCTTCACCTGTTAGAGAATAAAGACCGGTTTTGGGGTCATAAATCTCACTGGACGCCACATCAAGGGCGATAAACAGGTCTTTACCAGCTTTATAGCCAGTCTTCTCGATAGCTTCGAGAATGACCTCAACCGCTTCTTCATTGGATCTAAGATTTGGTGCAAACCCACCTTCATCTCCAACTGATGTATTCATTCCCTTAGACTGAAGGACGGATTTTAAATGATGAAAGGTTTCCGCGCCCATTTGTAATGCTTGAGAAAATGTCTCAGCACCTAGAGGGAAAACCATGAACTCCTGAAAATCTACGTTATTATCAGCATGTTCTCCACCATTCAAAATATTCATCATAGGTACAGGTAATAAGGTAGCCTCGTCTCCACCAAGATATTCATAGAGGGTAAGATCAAAATCCATGGCGGCTGCTTTTGCTGTAGCCAATGAAATACCAAGAATGGCATTTGCACCCAATTTGGATTTGTTCTCAGTTCCATCAGCAGCAATCATTTTTTCGTCAACTTCCCGCTGCTCCACTGCTTCCATCCCAATGACAGCCTTGGCCAGGATGTCATTGACATTGGCTACAGCCTGGGTAACTCCCTTACCAAGATATTTTGATTGATCTCCATCCCGAAGCTCCATGGCTTCATGTTCACCAGTAGATGCACCAGAAGGAACAGCGGCTCGACCAAAAGCCCCGCTTTCCAAATAGACATCAACTTCTACAGTGGGATTCCCCCTGGAATCCATAATTTGGCGTCCTAAAACATCAATAATCTTCGACATACACTCTCCGCTTAAATTTCTCGTTTATTAAATTATTTCTTGTGGCTTGCTCATTTTTCATCAGCAAACAATGTAAGTTAAAAGTAGTGGGTCTGAAAGAGGCAGGTATAGGTTTTAGTGGGTATATGGGTATAGGGTTTTTGTTAATCTGCATTCTGTCGAATTGGAAAGACTAATTGGATCAGTTTTAGAAACAACACACTAGTCGACTTTTAAACGATGCGCTTAGCGAGTTAATTGCATACTATAATCGTTAAAACCCCATAAATAATCTTCGGAATATTTTCCACATCCCACAATCTCCTTTGTAATCGTTATCGTCTTCCAATTGCTATTCCCCCATATCCTTCTGTAGCAGTGTTAAGCACTGTCCCGCATACTGCAGCTAGGTCGCCCTTCATATCTCCACCATATAATCTTGAACCTCCTTCACCTATAATCTGAAGAAGATCATCATTGTAGTGAAAATCATTACCGTTATAGTGGAAAAACTTCCACCAATTTGCTGCAAGGATGTAATCATTCTCACTATTACCAATAATTTTCCTGATCGCTTTGTTAGCAGTGTTAGTGATGGAGTCTGGTATGAGTGATGATTCCTCTGTGATGTAATTATATTCCCATATACCAGTTGCTGTTACTGATATAAGTTTTGAGTCCCAAAGATATGATGCGAATAAATACCCATAATCTGATTCTCCTGGATCGTAGGTCTCACATTCATAAATCGTTGTGAACATTCCGTCATGCAACTGTAACAGTACTGTGCCATATCCTCTACTATGATACCCCTGGAAAAAAATGTATTCACCATCATCTGAAACATGAATTTCTCGTAAATCAGTTGCTGTACCAGTATCAAGAGAAGTGAAGGTTTGTCCATCAAAATGGACCACTGACCCATTTGCTCCAGCGAAATACATATTAGAATATGATGTTCCGTATATACCATAAATTTCGTTACCCCCAGGGTAATTATCATCCCTTGGTGTGAACTGATGGTAGGTTTCACCATTCCAATGAATTGGAAGTGAGCCATTCCCAAACCAGATATCACTTGACTCAATCCAATAAATTGAGCTATTACGTACTACATACCCTAAAGGAGCAATTGCTATTAAATCCCATTGCTCACCATCCCACCGTGCTGCGTTATAAAGTGCTGAATCAGTATGAATTTCTCCAACTGCCCAGATATCATTCTCATTGATAATTTCAACATCCATGAAATAGCTCAGGTTTCCCCCTATGAGAAACATCTCCCATGTGAACCCATGTGTACTTGTGTCGAGTACACATTCATCTAGCTCATCGTTCCAGTGATACAAACTATCACACTCACATGACTCACCATCATCTATTGGATGTGAATTAGGAATACAGGCACAGGTGTCAGCTTGCAGGATCATTCCCTGTCCGCAGAATGTTTCTTCCGGTGGGTCAGGGCATGCTGTGAGTAGAATTAAAAGTGAAAAGTTGAAAATGAGAAAGTGAACCAACGGTCTCGTAAGTATAGGGGTATTGGATTTGTTAAACATAGAGCTAATCTAGCAATTTAGGTAGTTTAGACAATCTCGGATTAGAAACAATTACCCCGCACTACATTTCGGCAGGCTCAATGTCCAGGACGGGATAATTTTTTACTAACTATTAGTAGCCTTCGCGTTCTTAGCGATCTCTGCGGTTACAAAAAGATTTATTTCGTAATCTTCGTGCAATTCGTTAAAAAAATAAGAACTCCAGTTTCCTTCTACATTTAAACCATCCTAGGCTCTATCCTTCGACGGGCTCAGGATGACGACCCTGGGAGGAGCTTTGCACTTCTTTCTTATTCTGTACCCCCGTCCTGCATTTCGGCAAGCTCAATGTCCGGGACGGGGCAAATCTCAAGTTTCCAATTCATCTACGTTACAACTACGATGAACAGGGTTTCTGAATTCTAGCTCCTGACTCCTGGCTACTGACTTCCGTCTTCTATCTTCCGTCTTCTGACTCCTGATTTCTGACCCACTATTTTCTATAGCCAAGCGCCCCCTGTCATCCTAATATTTAGGCATGTTAGATACGCGAATAGAATATTTGATCTTAGGCTTGTTGGGCATCATCCTTTTAGGTACCGCAGGTTTTGTCGTCATTGAACATGTGAGATGGTTTGATGCCTTCTATATGACCTCAATCACTCTAGCTACTGTGGGCTTCCAGGAGGTTTGGGAAATGTCTGACCTGGGACATCTGTGGACCATCTTCGTTATGTTTTCAGGGATTGGATTATTCTTCATGATCGCCGGTCATATTGCAAAACAAGCTGTTGACTTCAAACGCTATAGGAGGTTTCGCATGGCGAAACAAGTTAAGAAATTAAATGATCACTTTATCCTCTGCGGATATGGTAGGATGGGACAGTCTATTGCCAGAGAATTATCAGCGGCTGAGAAAACATTTGTTATTATCGAAAAAGAACCTGAAAAAATTGCCCTTATGCAGCATGAAGATCTCATCTTTATTGAGGGGGACGCAACCCAAGATGACATTTTATATCAGGCAGGTATTGAACGGGCAAAAACCCTTATTGGTGTGCTAAAGGACGATCAGGACAATTTATTCCTCACCCTTTCAGCACGCAGTTTAAAAAGTGATCTCTATATCCTCACCCGGGCAACCAGTCCATCATCTATTCCAAAAATGGAACGGGCTGGAGCTGACAAGGTGATCAATCCTTATGAAGCAGCCGGTACGAAACTAGCCAGACAGGCCATGATTCCAGGAGTGGTCGAATTTATTGAACTGATCATGAATCGAGGAAATCTGGATCTGGCGTTAGAAACAATCAGTATTAAGTCAGCTTCCAGAGCCGAAGGCAAATCCATTATTGAGCTTGAGATCAGAAAGAATTACAACATCATAATTACTGCTGTTGAACAACTGGCTGGAGAAGCAAATTTTAATCCTGATCCAAGTTATAAGTTCAAAGCAAATGACAAACTGATCGCCCTGGGAACGGTAGAAAATCTATCTCGGTTCGAAAAAATATGTGAGGCTCTCATATAATGTTCAGGTTCTTCTTTTATTTTGTATTTATCTCTCTATTACTCATAACAAGTTGCTCCTCAGACAAAAAAACTCCGGCTGAGCAACAATCAGTTTTTGCCACAGTAGATGGCGTTGAAATTAGTGAAACTAGCTTCCAAAGGGCTTTTCTCCCTGTGTTGTTATATGGTGATAAATTTGACAGTCCAGAAACCCGCAGAGAAGTAATGAATATTCTCATCGGACAAAAGTTGCTGGCTATGAGCGCTCACGAGGCAAATTTGGATACCGGCGCCCGCATCGAAAATGCCAGAGGGCGAGCCGAACGGAAAGCTTTGTCCAGAAAAGTTTATGACGAGTGGGTGAGGAAAAAAATTGAGGTCCCCTCTGAGGAACAGTTGCGAGAGGGCTTTAATCGTGGACGGAAAGCGCTCTTTGCACGTCACTTATATGCTGATTCAGAGGCGAAGATCAAGGATTATTCAAGACGTCTAAACTCGGGGGAGGCTTCTTTTTACACGTTGGCACAAGATGCTTTCGCTGATACAATCCTTTCTAAAAATGGTGGAGCATTGGGCTGGATTACTTTTGGGGATTTGGATGAGACCATTGAAGACACGCTCTACACTTTGACCCCGGGACGAATCTCCCAGCCTGTTAAAAGTCAGTATGGTTGGCATATTTTAGCCCTTGACGATATTCAGGAAGAATTATTTGTCACGGAGGAAGATTTTCAGGGAAGCAGAAGTTTAATCTATAATAAGATTGTTGATCGTCGTGCAGCCCTTTTGGGTAAGCAGGTAATCAACGATTTTATGAGTCAATATAAGATCAATTTTAATCGAGAGATCACCAAGCTAGTTTGGCCAGAGGTAATAACCCGGCTAAACTCTAAAGAAGGTCTAGCTTTAATTAATGCTGAATATGATAACTCCGGTTCACAACTAGAGGCTTTGAAAGACGAAACTTTACTCACCGTCAATGGTGAAAATTGGACAGTTGCAGCTATTATTCAACGTCTTCCCGATATCGATCGTACCATACTCCAGAGCAACCTCTATATGGCGGCTTCAAATGTCATCCAGAATGAGATGCTCTCTCGTGAAGCGATACGACTCGGTTTTCAAGATGACATTGATGTGATTGAAGAAGTTCGGGATTCTCAAGAGCAGCTGCTGGCTGAAATTTATGTGAGTGTCCAGGCTGATACGATGACCTTTGACAGCTCAAGGCAAAAGGATTTTTATACAGAACACCGCATGAATCGTTATCATGCACCTGATAGTCTCCAACTCGAATTACTCGCCTTTAAAGACAGCCTCTCCGCAAGCAAGGTGCTCCGTGAAATACGTAGTGGAAGACCAAAAGAAATCGTAACAAAAAACATAATTTGGCTGGGTCCATCACATAGAAATACTGGCATTTATAAGCTGGCCCGAAGTATTTCAAAGGGAACGGTTGCCGGTCCCGTCAGCTACAAACAGATGTGGACTTTAGTCAGATTAATCGACAGAAAGCGTACCCCACTTGATTATGTGAAGATCAAACCAAGGGTAGCTGCTGATATGGAGCGAGAGAGATATAGCTCAACACGCAACATTCTCCTGAAGGGGATTCGTCCCAAGCACGATATTATTATCAATTATGATCAGCTAGACCGCTGATATTCAATTTTAGAAGGAAAGAAGTATGGCCTTAACCTGTGGCATAGTGGGACTTCCTAACGTAGGAAAATCAACTGTATTTAATGCATTAACTGCCTCGGATATTCCGGCAGAGAACTACCCTTTTTGCACCATTGATCCGAATGTGGGAATCGTTCCTATTCCAGATGATAAGCTAAATGCTTTGACAAAAATTTATGTGCCTGAAAAAACCACACCCGCCGTGATGGAATTCGTAGACATTGCCGGCCTGGTAAGAGGGGCTAGTAAAGGCGAGGGTCTGGGGAACCAATTTTTGGGGCACATCCGGGAAGTAACTGCCATTGTCCATGTAGTTCGCTGTTTTGAGGATGACAATGTGACTCACGTGGAGGGTAGTATAGATCCTATTAGGGATGTGGAAACGATTGAGAGCGAACTGATCATCAAAGATCTGGACTCTGTTGAGAAACAGCTTCACCGCGTCACCAAGCTGGCTCGATCCGGTGATAAAGATGCCAAAGCAGACGAAGCACTGTTGACCCGTATTCGAGCCCATCTCGATGAAATCAAACCAGTTAGAAGTCTGGAGTTTGATGAAGAGGAGGGTAAACGTGTTGGCACATATTTCCTGCTGACCATGAAACCTATTCTCTATGTGGCCAATGTCGATGAGGATGAGATTTTGGCTGAAAACAGAGGCGAATTAACACAACGTCTTTTTGACTACGCCAACTCAACGGGTGCAGGCGTTTTACGGCTTTGTGGAAAACTTGAGCAGGAAATTGCCCTCCTGGATGAGGAAGAGAAGCTGGAATTCTGTAGCGAATATGGACTTCCAGAACCAGGCTTGAATAAACTGATCCATCGCGCCTACGATCTTCTAAAGCTCCAATCTTTTTATACTGCCGGTCCAAAGGAAGTCCGTGCCTGGACTATCCGCAAAGGAGCCACTGCTCCTAAAGCTGCAGCTGAAATTCACACAGACTTCGAGCGTGGATTTATCAAGGCTGCGATCTTCAAGTTTGATGATCTTATGATCCATGGTTCTGAAAAAGCACTCAAGGAAAAGGGCTTGATCAGTCTGGAAGGGAAAGAATACATCGTTCAAGAGGGTGATTGTATTTTCTTTCATTTTAATGTTTAAGATAACTCATTGACCATAGTCTTTTTGTGAACAAACTTAAGCAAATATCCATCTACCCCATTAAATCCTGTTCCGGGATAAATTTGGAGCACGCCAAAGTAGAGGATCGTGGGTTTCCTTTTGATCGTCGCTGGATGCTGATTGAAGAAAATGGTGACTTTGTTTCCCAAAGAAAATCACCTACTCTGAGTCTGTTCAAGATCAGTGTGGGCACTGACAATCTCCGTATCACTTATCCTGGATTAAAACCCCATAGTTTTCCGTTAGACTCTAAAAGTAATTCTCAAATCAAAGCTCATATATGGAAAGACTCTGTGAGAAGTCATCTTGTCTCCGCTATATCTGACCAGTGGTTCAGTGAAGCATTAGATCGCAAGGTCCGGTTAGTTTATATGGATGATACTGTTATAAGACCACTGGAGAAGGAACAGTTACCTGGGGATCAATCTTTTGAAGTTAGCTTTGCAGATGGTTATCCTTACCTACTCACCAATCAAGCTTCATTGGATGACCTGAATCACCGACTTGATGTGCCAATACGTATGGATCGCTTTCGTGCAAACCTGGTTGTCAGTGGAGCTGAGGCATTCGCGGAGGATCATTGGAAAAGAATTCGTATTGGGGAAGTTGAGTTTATGGTAGTCAAGCCGTGCGCTCGCTGCCAGGTAACCACCATAGACCAAAAAACGGGAAAATCATCAAAAGAACCATTGAAGACTCTGGCCAGTTATCGTAAGCAAGATGACCAGGTCATGTTTGGGATGAATCTTGTAGCTTTGAATAGTGGCCGAATTAAAGTTGACTCGCCAGTCAGGATCCTTGAAGAAAATAGCGGACCCACACACCACTAATACAAATAATGAAGCTCCATCACAGAAAATATGGTAGTGGACCGCCCCTGATTATTCTTCATGGATTATTCGGGTCATTGGACAACTGGCACACTTTAGCGAATCGTTGGGCTAGCAATTTTACGGTATATTCTATTGATTTACGAAATCATGGCAGCTCCCCGCATGAGTTAGCTATGAATTATGAAGAGATGGCTCAAGATATTGACCAATTTATGGACCAACAAAACCTGGATAGTGCCAATTTTGTTGGTCATTCTATGGGCGGGAAAGTGGCCATGCTCTATGCTAGTTCTATGCCGGAAAGAGTAGATGGACTTATCATTCTGGATATTGGGATAGAGAAAGTGGTGGGACAACACGGTTCTATACTTCAGGTATTAAGAGAACTCTATCCTCAAGAATACAGGAATCGCTTCGAACTAAAACTGGAATTGGGTAAATATATTTCTTCACCCTCTATCATACAGTTTTTACTAAAAAATATAATGCGTCGTATTGATGGGAGTTTTGCCTGGAAGTTCAATCATGAGGCTTTATTGGATCACTATGATGACTTGACTTCTGCTTTGGCCTTAGATGAGGCATATGTGGGATCAACTTTATTCTTACGCGGAGAGAACTCCAACTATCTTAAAGAAGAACTGAGCCCTGAGATACTTCAGTACTTTCCACTGGCCCAACTTAAAACTGTCAGTGATTCAGGACACTGGCTACACGCAGAGCAACCAGATCAGATATTTTCACAGGTAAAAGATTTCTTTATCTAACTACAGAAAGAGGACAATCATGACAATCGATCGCTCAATCAAATATCTACCTGTTTTAATTATTGCAGTAATTCTAGCAGCTTGCTCGTCAGCACCCCCATTTGTTGAGGAAAAGATTGTGGTAGATCCCTTAAGATTCATGCCGCTAGTTAAGCAATACATGTCAGCTGACAGCACTAGTATGCCGGCACCAGGCTCCCTCCTCTTTGTAGGAAGTTCAAGTATACAGGGTTGGAAATCTCTCGAAGAATATCTTTCCGAAGTGGAAGTGCTCAACAGAGGAATGGGCGGTTCTCACATGTCCGATCTAATTTACCATATGGATAATGTTGTATATCCATATGAACCGTCTGCGATCTTTGTTTATGAGGGAGACAATGATATTGCCTCAGGTAAAACTCCCGAAACCGTTCTAAATGATTATATCACCTTCACAATTAAAGTCTATAATACGTGGCCTGAGCTACCTATCTATTTTATCTCTATCAAACCAAGCCTCGCACGTATACAGCACATAGAGAACATGGCCAGAGCCAATGCTTTAATTAAAACTCATATTGAATCCCTGGAAGGTCAGTTTTATGTTGATATCTTCACACCTATGTTAGGTGAAGATGGAACACCACGACCTGATATATTTGGTCATGATGGATTACATATGAATGAGATTGGATATGCAATATGGGCAAAAGAAATTAAAAGGGTACTGGGGTTAGAATAACTATTATAGAGACGCGATGCATCGCGTCTCTACTGGCCAATAATTTTTACCAGTACCCGCTTATTTCGGCGACCATCAAATTCGCCATAAAAGATCTGTTCCCAGGTTCCAAAATCCAATCGACCTTTGGTGATGGCGACAACCACCTCCCGACCCATAATCTGTCGTTTATGATGAGCATCACCATTGTCCTCGCCTGTACGATTGTGATGATAACGATCCGGACTTGCATCAAAAGGTGCCAGCCATTCCAGCCAGCGCTTATAATCTTCTTTTAGCCCGGACTCTTCATCATTAATAAAAACAGATGCGGTTATGTGCATGGCATTTACCAAACAGATGCCTTCTTTAACACCACTATCATGAACAACCACTTCTACATCTCGAGTGATGTTTACAAAGCCCATTCTTTCGGGGACGTTAAAGTGAAGATATTTGGTGGTTGATTTCATGATGAGTGTTTTCCTTCCATTGCTCTAAAGGATGAAATTAAATTCGGAGGCTGAGCTTGTCGAAGCCTTTAACCTTTAATTCAGGAGTGACATTTCGGCAGGCTCAATGTCCGAGTATGGTTTTTCTATTGAGCCAATATCATTCCACTCAAAGATGGAACATTTACAGATTTACTAATCTTTCTACTTCCGTCAGCACTTGCAGATTTTGCATCCGCTAACACAGTCCATTCACCATCAGGTAAAACGTAATCTATTGTCTTAGTTTTATTCGCGTTCAGTAAAACTATGATTTCATCTTCACCTGAAGTTTTAAATCCGAAAGAAAGCTCATCATCAGAATCAATAAACGATCTAAATTCCATATTTACATTTCGTAATCCGGAATTAGTTGATCTTATGGATATTAGTCCACGGTAATAGTCCACCAGATCGTTATTCAATTCCTTTTCAGACCAGTTGAGCCAATTGGTTTCATCATCCTTTTCATAGGAGTTGTGATCAAGATGACCAGCATTGGAATCAGTTCCAATACTGTCAGCGATCACCTTTGAGCGTCCCCAGCTTTGGCCCTGTGCCAGCATGACCGGACCTTGACTCACCAATAAATTGAGAGCAGCAAATTTATGAATCTGCAGTTCTTCATCAGACAATTTTGCAACCTGATCTCGAGTAACTACTTCAGCTTTTCCGACTTTCCCAAGGGCCAGACGAATAAAATCTCCAAGGGTATGATCGTCATGGCTTTCCAAATAGTTAACGCTTTGCACTGCCTGTCTATAATGTCCACCCTCACTCTGGAGATATCCTCGCATTAATTTTTTATAATGATTAGTATTATTCCCATCCCAAAGTTTACCAAAGATAAACCCAAAATCATCATTCTCAGGATTGCGCCCTTTGACACTATTACGGAAATGATCATTCCAGGAGGCCCATCCATGATTGGCTAACTCCCTTGGATTATATCCTCCTCCACCCCAGGGTTCTGCAATGAGTAAGACATCAGGATTAATAGCTCTGGTCGCCTCAGTAATTGCGTCTACTGTTTCCAGATCGATCATGGTTGCCAGATCAAAGCGAAATCCGTCCACATGGAATTCCTCCATCCAATAGACCAAACTTTCCACAATCATTTTACGCGCCATGGGATGTTCGGTTTGGAAGTCATTTCCACAACCACTATGACCGAGATAATTATTGTCAGCATCTAATCTGAAGTAAGCTGTCTTATCAATTAATTTGAATGGATTTTGATCATATTGGGAGACATGATTATAAACCACATCGACGATGACAGAAATACCAGCCTGATGCAATGCTTTCACCATGGTCTTTATTTCATTGATAGCACGACCATCCTGTCCAACCCAGTCACCTCGTTCTTTTGTTCCATCAGAACCATAATAGATCTCCGGTGCAAAAAAGAAGGATGTCATATATCCCCAATGATTATTCTCATAGGGATTCCAATCATTCCATATACCTAAGTCAGGATTCTTAAAATCTATTTCAATATTACCAAATTCCTGCAGGGGTAAAAATTCAACCGCATTGATACCCATGTCTTTCAGATGCTGGATACCACCCTTCTGCTCTGACTCAACAAATCCCTGGTAGGTCCCACCTTGCTTTGCTCCTGAACTAGAATGCACGGTCATGTCACGTAAATGAGCTTCCAGAATAACTAAGTCTTCCAATGGGGTATGGGTGAAATCATCTCCCTCCCAATCAAAATCATCTTGTTTGAGAATGACTGTCTTGCTGGGATACTGGTAGTTGTTTTGCCTTACCACAGCTCTAGAATATGGATCTGCAATAAACTTATCTCCCTCTCTTGAGGTTTGATAAGCATAGTATTTGGAAGCCTTGTCCACATTTAGACTAAGCTTCCAAACGCCGTTCTCCTGCGATGTCATGGGATGTGATTCGCCGGTCTTTGCATCATGATTGTCAAAGATAACTACCTGCATATCTTTTGCTGAAGGTGCGAATATTCGAAATATTAGTTGATTCCCAGCTCGACTAAGACCTAAATCTTCAGCCACAGCAGTAAGTTCGATTTTATTGGTGATCATGTTATTATTTAACTCCGGATTGTTGGTGCAGGCTAACATAAAAAGTGTCAGACCCAATATTCCCTGTCTGAAATACATGTGGTTTCTCCCATGTGGGGATAAAATGTTTAGTTTCTTTACCTGACAATTGACGGCTTGCAGACATTTAGCCAAAAATCAGGGCATTCCGCGGAAACATAATGTGAATTCAGGGATAATAAAGTCATATTCAGCGTAAGTTTTGTAACGTGGCTGCTGATAGTGGTTCTAAGGAACATAATGACAAAAGGATTGAACAATGAATAAAAACAAAATTATAGCAAGTATCTCTGCCGTTGCCTTCGTGGTTTTTGGCATCTTTATGATCGGGACAACCTCCGTTGCCGCTCAAGAAGCTCCTGATTTCACGCTCACAGATGTTGAGGGCAAGAAAGTTTCTCTTTCAGATTATAAGGGTAAAGTCATTCTTCTCGACTTCTGGGCAACCTGGTGTGGTCCATGTAAGATGGAAATACCCAGCTTTATCGAACTCCAAAATGATTACAAAGATGATATAGTCGTTCTTGGTGTTTCACTTGATCAGGGTGGTCCATCTGCAGTGGTTCCCTTTGTTGAAAAGATGAAGATCAATTATCCTGTGGTGTACGGAGACGGCACTGTTGTTAAAGCCTATGGCGGCATTCGTGGTATTCCTACTACCTTCGTCATCGATCGAGATTTTAATATCCAGCGTAAATATGTAGGGTACACGGATCATAAAGTTTTTGAGAAGGATATCCTGGCTTTCAAATAAAATCAGAATGATGTAAAAAAATCATTAAGCCCTTTCCGACCCGAAACAGTCAATGGAGAGGGCTTTCTTTTAGTAACATCGTCTAAACCCGAGTATATCCGATTCCCAGATAGTAATATTTACCACAAATTATTTGCAAACAGGATGCTAGGCGTTTAGTTTCGCCCCGCTAAACAACTGGAGAAAAGACTATGGCAAAGGCACAAAAATTCGGAGATAAAGTACGCGGAAAGATCCGTACCCACAAAAAGATGGTACGTTATATCCTTCCGGTGAAAAAAGAGAAAGACAATAATTCCATTCGTTTTAAAGAAGGAATGCTGGCTGTTCCAGAAGATAGAGAACATTCTGATTACATCACTGAACAGATGGATTCATTGATTAAATAAGCTTTTCTCTCCACAACAATTTCAAGAACGCTCCTCAATGGAGCGTTTTTTTTTGTGTCCAACTGATTACCTTTTCACGCTATGGACCTTGTACAAGCCGAAACCCGTATCCTTGAATTAATAGCAGAACTTAGTGAACATAATCACCGCTATTATCTCCTTGATGATCCCCTTATCTCAGATGCCGCTTATGATCTACTTTTAAGAGAGCTTCAGGAACTGGAGGCAAGCTTTCCTGACTTACTCCAGGCTGATTCACCATCCCAAAAAGTTGGATCCGTCTCCTTATCAAAATTTGAGCCCCTGACACATTCTATTCCCATGCTCTCCCTTGAGAATGCCATGAATGACCAGGAGCTGGTGGATTTTGACAAACGAATGCGTAAAGATCTGGAATTAGATCTTATCGAATATGTCTGCGAACCAAAATTGGATGGACTGGGTGTGGAACTCATCTATGAGAACGGGATTTTTATTGCTGGATCGACTCGCGGTGATGGATTTACCGGGGAGAATATCACCCAGAACTTAAAGACCTTAAAATCATTACCCCTTCGCCTTAGAACAAATAAACGAACAGTCCCCAAATATCTAGAGGTTCGTGGCGAAGTCTTTATGGCTCACGAAGACTTTGAAGCACTGAATAAAAGACAATTGGATGCCGATAAATCACCTTTTGCAAATCCACGTAATGCCGCCGCTGGAAGTTTACGGCAGTTGGATTCACGTATCACAGCCGAACGAAATCTCCAGATCAATATTTATGCTGCCGGACAGATCGATGATTTCACAGTAGATACTCACCTTGATTTTATTACTGCACTCAAAGAGTGGGGGCTCCCTGTTAATGATCGATTCTCACTTTGTCTAGGAATTGATGAGGTCATTGAATTCCATCAGAATCTTGAAGCAGACCGTGAAACCTTGAGCTATGACATTGATGGGTCTGTCACCAAAGTTAATTCGCTCGCTCAGCAAACTAAGCTGGGTATTCGAAGTCGTTCACCACGTTGGGCAATAGCTGGTAAATTCAAAGCCCGACAGGAAATCACAAAAATATTAAGTATCGAGCCTGGTGTTGGTCGGACTGGGGCCATAACACCAGTTGCTAATCTTGAGCCTGTTCCTGTTGGCGGTGTAATTGTTGCCAGGGCCACTCTTCACAATCAAGATGAGATCGATAAAAAGGATGTTCGAGAGGGAGACACCATTGTAGTCCAGCGGGCCGGTGATGTTATCCCAGAAGTTGTAAAAGTTATACTCGAGAAGCGTAAGCCCAATACCAAGCCATATCTGATTCCAGAGGTTTGCCCTGTGTGCCAGGGACACGTCATAAGGCTTGAAGGTGAAGCCAAACATTATTGTCAAAACATCTCCTGTCCAGCCCAAACTAAAAGACGTATCGAACACTTTGTCGCTAAACGCTGTATGGATATTGACGGCTTCGGGAGCAAACTCGTTGCCCAGCTTGTTGAGGTCGATTTAATAAACAATATTGCGGATATCTACACACTTTCTCTGGAGCAACTCGCTGACCTGGAGAGAATGGCAGAAAAATCTGCCAATAACATTTTACTGTCCATAGAGCAAAGTAAGTCTGCTGATCTGTGGCGCTTAATTCACGGTCTCGGAATTCACAATGTGGGTGAGCACCTTTCAAAAGTGTTGGCCAATAAATATGGGTCACTAGCGGGACTGGGAGAGGCAGGTATTGATGACCTGGAAATTACCCATGAAGTTGGACCCATCGTTGCACGTGGTGTTGTGGAGTTTTTCAAAGAGGACGACAATCGTAACTTACTGGCAAGATTGAAGTCCTGCGGCTTAGATCCAACACAGGATGTGAGCGCAAATAATGAAGGTGTCCTGGCTGGTTTATCTTTTGTATTTACTGGGAAGTTAGAATACTTGAATCGCGATACTGCCCGTGAGATCGTTGAAAGCCATGGTGGATCTACATCGAATGCGATGAGCAAGAAAGTTGATTATCTGGTTGCCGGACCTGGCGCTGGATCAAAGCTGAAAAAGGCAGAGAAATTGGGGATTCAAATTATCTCAGAAGCTGATTTTCGAAAAATGGTAAATACAAAATGATTATTTTGCCACTGATGAACACAGATAAAACACTGATAAAAGCAGGAATGAAGAAATGTGCGTTTAAGTTCCATCAGATAGCAAAGACAGTTGTAGAATCAGTTTTTAGAGATTCAAAATACCATCTGTGTCAATCTGTGAAGATCTGTGGCTAGAGCATATAATGGATATATCAGGAATGAAAAATGTTTAAGAAAATATTAGTCGCAAATCGTGGAGAAATCGCCTTGCGGGTGATGCGGACCTGCCGCGAGCTCGATATTGAGACAGTAGCAGTTTATTCAGAGGCTGATCGGACTGCCCCACATGTTCTATTTGCGGATGAGGCCTATTTTATTGGTCCATCACCTTCCAGTGAGAGCTACCTGCGTCATGATAAAATTCTGGATGTGGCAATATCCGCTAAAGTGGATGCTATTCACCCGGGGTATGGATTTCTCTCTGAGAACACAGAGTTTGCTGACCAGGTTTCAAAGGCTGGAATCGTCTTTATAGGACCGCCAGCTGAGGCTATTGAGACCATGGGTGACAAAACCATGGCACGACAATCTATGCTATTGACTGATGTACCAGTGGTGCCTGGCACTGAGGAACCGATCGAGGATGTGAGTCTGGCACTATCTGTTGCTAAAGATATTGGCTTCCCTGTTTTAATCAAAGCTGCTGGTGGTGGTGGTGGAAAAGGTATGCGCATCGTTGAGTCTGCTGATGGATTTCAAGATGCCGTACGCATAGCACAACGAGAATCGCAATCAGCTTTTGGGGATGGCCGAGTATATATTGAAAAATATCTTGAAGAACCTCATCACATCGAATTTCAAATCATGGCTGATCAGCATGGCAATATTATCCATCTAAATGAGCGTGAATGCTCCATCCAAAGGCGTTACCAGAAAGTCATCGAAGAATCACCCTCACCATTTATTGATCAAGACTTACGGGAAACCATGGGTCAAGCAGCAGTTGAGACGGCGAGAAGCTGTCACTATGTGGGCACAGGAACTGTGGAATTCTTGGTAGACAAACATAAGAACTTTTATTTCCTGGAAATGAATACTCGCTTACAGGTTGAACATCCAGTTACAGAAATGGTGACGGGAATTGACCTGGTAGCGGAACAAATTCGAGTAGCTGCAGGAATACCTCTATCTCTCTCACAAGCTGATGTAACAATATCCGGTCATGCAATTGAGTGTAGAATTTATGCAGAAGATGCGGCCCAGGATTTCACTCCTTCCACGGGTAAAATAGCTATGCTCCAGATCCCGGATGGTGCCGGCACCCGCTTTGATGGAGCTATCAGACAGGGCATAGAAATCACCCCATATTATGATCCCATGCTGGGGAAACTAATCTGCTGGGCAAAGGATCGCACATCTGCATTGAATCGGAGTGAACGGGCTTTGCGTGAATTCTATATTGGCGGAATAGAAACCACAATCCAGTTTTGTCGATCAGTGATAAAACATCCTGCTTTTCGTCAGGGGACCTATGACACACATTTTTATTCTAAGCACAAAGAGGAGCTCCATGCTGATCTTATTCAAGCAAGTGATGAAACATTACTGGTAGCAGGTGGCACCTTATTTCAGCACAAAGAACAGCAGAAGCATAACTCTCAGAAAGGCCAAAGCACGCAAGCCCAAAGATCAAACTGGGTAACCGAACAGCGGCGAAGAGGTCAAGAATGAAATTTGAAATTAACGCCGATAATCGCGCACTAGAAATTGATATCCAGCCTGAAAAAGAGAAACTCCTTATCAACTATGGAGCAAAAACACTAGAGTTTGAAGCAGTTCTTGTACAACCAGAGATGTACAGTGTCCTTATCAATAACCGATCGTTTGTAGTCGGGGTTTGTTCAAGAAGCAGTAAGCGGGCGAATGTAAATGGCACCCCTGTTTCCATAGAGCTCCTGGATGCTGTTCACCTGCATCTTAGAGAACTCGGTTGGGAGGCTGAAGCTGATGAAAAACTCGGACAAGTAAGCACCCAAATACCGGGCTTGATTACAAAAATCTTTTACCAGATAGGCGATACAGTGAATGAAGGTGATCCACTTTTCCTTATGGAAGCTATGAAGATGGAAAATGAGATCAAATCGCCCATCTCTGGAGAGGTTATCAAGATTAGCGTGCAAGAAGGCCAGACTGTTGAAAAGGGAACAAATATCATGGAAATTGGGTAAGCGGTATACTCAGGAGCCAGTCCTTCTGAGGAGGCGGAGGCAATCGCCTGCCAGGTCGTAGCTCAAAGAGCGAAGACTGGAAGAATCTCATTCCCTTTTACACATAATAAAGAATATACAGAAAGTAGAAAATGAAGTTGATAATAAATAAATGCGCAGGTAGAAATGTTAGGTAGAATGTTTGGTGCAGGTCTTGGGTGGGCGTTTGCCGGACCCATTGGTGGCCTCATCGGTTGGTGGTTAGGTGGACAGTATGATGGCAATCAAGGCCAAAAGCAGGCAGGTTTTAATGCGGTTAAACAGCAGACTAGACCTGGAGATTTTGCTGTAGCCCTCATGGTATTAGTTGCTTCTGTAATGAAAGCTGATGGTAAAGTACTTAAGTCAGAGCTGGATTATGTTAAGCAATTTCTGATCAGGAGTTTTGGCCAGACAAACGCACAGGAAATGCTCGTCTTGTTAAAGAATCTTCTCGAGCAGGACTATTATGTCTACGAGGTGGCTGATCAGATCAACCGTCAGATGAATTCAGCTGAAAAACTTCAGTTGATTCATGTTCTTTTTGGCGTGAGTCAGGCAGATGGTCATGTACATCAGGCTGAAATTGATGTAATTCGTGAAATTGCTCAACATTTAAAGGTAAAACATGCGGATGTTGAAGCTATTTTGGCCATTTCCGGAAAAAATAAAGACTCATACTATAAAATATTAGAAATCGACCCTTCAGTCAGTGACCAGGATGTAAAAAAGGCCTATCGCTCAATGGCAGCTCGCTTTCATCCAGATAAAGTTCATCATTTGGGATCTGATTTCCAGAGTATGGCTGAAGAAAAATTTAAATCGGTGAATGAAGCTTATCAGCAGATAAAATCTCAGCGAGGGATGTAGGAATTATCATGGGAAACCATCAAGAAAAAGCCGGTCAATATCCATTCACAAGTGGGATCTATGAAGAGATGTACCGATCACGTAAGTGGACGATGCGTCAATATGCCGGGTTTTCAAGTGCCGAAGATTCAAATGCCAGATACAGATATTTATTGGATCAGGGACAAACCGGTCTGTCCGTTGCTTTTGACTTGCCCACCCAGATTGGGTACGATTCTGACAATCAATTGGCCGAAGGTGAGATCGGCAAGGTAGGCGTTCCAATTGATACTCTGGCAGATATGGAGATCCTCTTTCAGGAGATTCCCCTGGATAAAGTTTCCACATCTATGACCATCAATTCCACCGCCGCTATCCTTCTGGCGATGTATCAGGTGGTTGCCGAAAAACAAAGCGTTAGCAGCGACCAGCTCAGAGGAACTATTCAGAATGACGTTCTAAAAGAATATATCGCTCGAGGCACCTACATTTATCCTCCTGCACCTTCCCTACGATTGATCACCGATGTTTTTTCTTACTGTAGTGAGCATATTCCCAATTGGAATACCATCTCCATATCAGGATATCATATACGTGAAGCTGGTTCTACTGCGGCCCAGGAATTGGCCTTTACCTTTGCAAATGGAATTGCCTATGTAGAAGCAGCACTTGCAGTAGGTTTAGATATTGACAAATTTGGTGCACGCTTATCATTTTTCTGGAATGCCCATAATGATCTACTGGAGGAAGTGGCAAAATTCCGAGCATCCAGACGGATCTGGGCCAAGATCATGAAGGAACGATTTGGCGCTACCAATCCGAAAGCAATGATGTGCCGATTCCATACTCAAACTGGTGGATCCACCTTAGCTGCCCAACAGATTGATAACAATGTGGTAAGAGTAACAATTCAAGCACTAGCCGCTGTATTGGGTGGAACTCAATCGCTACATACAAATGCACGCGACGAAGCTCTGGCACTACCAACGGAAAAATCGGTAAGACTTGCTTTAAGAACCCAACAGATTATTGGATTTGAAAGTGGAGTAACAGACCACGTTGACCCACTTGCAGGATCTGAGGTCATTGAAACTCTCACTGATAAGCTTGAAGAAGAGGTCTTTGCATATATCAACAAGGTTGATGAACTTGGGGGTGCTGTGAAGGCTATCGAGTTAGGATATTTTCAAAATGAGATTGGGCAAAGCGCTTACAAATATCAGCAGGAAATAGAAAATGCGGAACGTACCATTGTTGGTGTAAATCAGTTTACTGAAGATGAAACCGTTGAGGCAGACATCCTTGAATTGAGCCTTGAAGCTGCTGTCAGGCAAACAGAGCGACTTGCCAGGGTGAAGTCTCAGAGGGACCAAAGTAAGGTTGAACTGACATTAAGTGCGCTGGAGCGGGCTGCCCAAACTGAGGATGAGAACCTGTTTCCATATATACTGTCCGCAGTTCGAGAGTATGCTTCAATTGAGGAAATATCTAATATTCTCCGTTCAGTTTTTGGTGAATACAAGGCCAACTGATTACCATCGTTCAATGACCCTTCATCCACACCTGAATAGGTATCTTGAATTTAAAACAATAGACTCGACTAATCTAGAGGCACAAAGACGCCGACACGAATTTGCGGGTGAGAACGTTCTATTGGTGAGTGATGAACAAACAGCCGGTAAGGGTCAACATGGCAGACAATGGGAGTCTAGTGCTGGTCTGGGAGTTTGGGCTACCCTTTTCATTGGGCAACCTGATTACCTCAGGCAGGATCTTCAATTATTGTCGCTTTATACAGGCCTGATTGTCAAGCAAACCATTCAAGCACTCACTGGCATTGACACCAGACTCAAGTGGCCAAATGATATCATGATCAATTCTCAAAAATGTGGTGGAATTCTGACTGAACTCCAGTGGAAAGGGAACTCAACAAGCTCAGCCATAATCGGGATGGGCATTAACTTGAGTCATCAAAAGAATGATTTTCCTGAAGATATACAGGGCACTTCAACATCACTGCTCATGGAGGGTTGGAAAGAGCCTGATCGAGACCAGTTCATGAATCGCCTCATATATGAGTTCTTTGAACAATTTGAGTTATTGATTCATCCTGAACACCTAATTGGACTTTGGAACGATGCTGCATGGAAATACAATGAAATTGTTCATTGGCAAAGTAATGACAAGGATTTCGAAGGTCTCTTCATGGGGGTCACCAAAAAAGGTGAGGCGCAAATATTAAGAGGGGATAAAACTTATAAATTTCACAGCGGCGAAATTCGCTGGGGTAGATCCAGTTAAATCAATTTGAGAGATTGTATCACTTGCTTGAGACGCTGGCTATCTTTCATTACGTAAAAATGGATACAGTCCACACCATTGTTAAGTAGATCCTCACATTGTCTCGCAGTGTGATCCATTCCAATCTCGGCTCGTTCTTCTGCACTTCCAGCAGATTCAAAGGCTGTTACTAGCTCATCTGGAATATTGACTGAGAATGCTTTTGGAAGTGACGTTAACTGCACCTTCTTGGTCAGTAGCTTTAGACCCGGAATAATAGGAACATCAATCCCTTCCGCTCGGCAAAGTGCAACGAAATCATAGTAATCTTGATTGTCATAGAACATCTGGGTAACGATGTACTCTGCACCGGCGTCCACCTTTTGCTTCAAATAGCGTATATCCGCAGCTTTACTTGGGGATTCGGGGTGTTTTTCTGGGTACCCACCCACACCAACGCAAAAGTTTGAATTGTCAGCATCCAGAATATCTTCTAAATATTTTCCCGCATTCATGCTGGTGATCTGTCCGACAAGATCTAGCGTAGATTTATTGACCTCACGCGCATATTGATCTTCTTTTTCATGCTGGACTTGATCACCTCTAATAGCCAGAACATTGTCAATCCCAAGATAATTAAGTTCGATTAGAGCGTCTTCTGTTTCCTGACGATTGAAACCCTGACATAGAATATGCGGAACAGCCTCAATTTTATAGCGATATTTAAGGGCAGCACAGAGACCGATTGTACCTGGACGTTTTCTCTTTATGTGTCGTCCGAATGAACCATCGTCCTGCTTTACAAAATATGAGTCTGCAGCATGGCTGGTCACGTCAATGAAAGGAGGTCTGAATTCAATCAATTCATCAATAATCTCATAGACTTCCCTGGCACTACGACCTCGTGTGGGGGGAATAATCTCAAAACTTACAAATGGCGTTTTTGAGGCTTCAAGTATCTCACGAATTTTCATGTGCTATAATAGAAATTGTATCAGGTTTTACTAGGTCAAATATTTTTGATTTTCAATACTATTAAATATCTATAAATGTTTACCAAGGATGGTTTGTAGATCCGTAATGGTATAAGGTTTTGATAAATAGTCAACAAATCCAGAGGATTTCAAGTCCTGACATTTTTCTTTCAAAAAAGCGCTTACTGCAATCATAGGAGTGTCTGCGTGTCTTTTGTTCTTTTTTAAAATAGCTCCTAATTCTAGACCACTTATACCAGGACCCAGAGCAATGTCTAAGAGCATGACATCAACCACTTTGTCTTCCATTAGAGCTAGGCCTTCCTCCCCTGTTTTACCCACAATAGCGCTATAGTCGAGCTTTTTCAGTAGTAATAAAAGATATTGCAGGGAGGCGTGATCGTCTTCAATGACCAATACTAATTTATTGGGTCTTTTATTGTTTTTCATTTACATCTTTTTCAGTACGTCTATTCACTTATAGGCTCAATTGTTTTGGGTAATTCCAAATAAAAGATATTGCCACTTGTCTCACTTGATTCAACGCCAACTTTGGCTCCATGAACATCTGCAATCCGTCTAACTATAGCTAATCCAAGGCCACTACCATGACGACTTCGATTGGTCAGTTGAACGCGGCGTTGGAAAATGGTCTTTTGGTCATCACGGCTGATCGATTCACCTAGATCATGAACATAGAATTTGATTCTACTTTCATTCTCATTGAGACCACAGACCACTTTTCGCCCAGATGGTGCATATCTTAATGCATTACTTAAATAGTTTCTGAATATTTCTGCAATCACCTGATTCGCTTGAACTATAATTCCATGCTCGATCTCTGTTTCCAGAGGTTTATTCCGTTTATCAAACCCAGGCTTAAATTCTTGAACGACTTCTTCGGCTAATTGACTTAAGTTCAATCCTTCCATCTCTATCTCTTCGCCCAGAGTCACTCTGGCCAGAGATGTTGTATTTTTAATTACTTTCAGAAGGGCATCTGAACTATCCTGAATCAACTTGAATTCTTCCTTTTGTTCTCCCTCTGTAGAAAGAAGATCTGCCACACCTGCAATAACGCTGGCAGGATTTTTTAAGTCATGGGTAATGATATCAATAAGTAATGCTTTTGTATTATTTGAGTCATTAAGCTTACTCGAGAGTTCTCTGTGCATCATTTCAGATTTTCGCAGTTTTGCATCTTCTAGATTAATCTTAATTGCCACGGCTATCTGATCAGAAACAAAACTGAACATATCCATATCCGCTTGACCAAAAATAATATCAGTTGAATACGTTTGTACAGCCATGACGCCAATTGGTTTCCCTTCAACCTTGAGATGAACTCCCAGCCACTGCTCAGAAGGTGTCCCAATAAGCTCAATCTTCCCTTCCCTATTGAGGGCATAGATCTCTTCCTTGCTAAACAGTTGGGTCCCCTGCTTGCTTAGCATGTATGCTGAAAGACCCTTTTCATTCTTGATTGGAGTCGGTGGGGCAGAATCAAATTCATCTTTGTAGTAGGGATAGCTGAATTCACCTGTTTTATCATCATATAGAGCTACATAAAAATTTCGAGTATCCAATACACGACTTAAACTCTTATGAATCGATTCAAAAAGCTGAGGGAGCTGCTTTGTGCTATTTGTGTGGTTTGCTATCTCGTACATCACCTCTCGAGCCATAAGGGTCTGATTCCGCTCAGTTACATTATTGAGCAAAATAATTCCGCCTTGTATTTGATCAGTTCCTGAGAGCAGAGTTTCAATTCGGGAATCCACAGCCATCTTCTGATTCTTCACCTCGATAAATCCTGAGAAGTCTGCATTTTCACCACTTAATGCTTTTTCAACTGAGGGTAAGAGTGGACTGATACCTTCAAGGTCAGTGATATGCTTCACCCCACTAGGAGGGAATTCCAGACTAAATACTGCGGCCGCAGTCCGATTCCAGTCGGTAACGACACCTCCCTGATTAAATCGAAGTAAACATGCAGGTGATCTGTCAAAGATTGTTCTAAATTTTAATTCAGAGTCCTCGATAGTCTTATAGGCCTCTGCCAGATCTAGTCGTGATTGTTGACGGTTTAGGGTGATCATACTTAAAAGAGCCGCAATAACAAAAGTGACCAGTAAAGCCAGCATGTCCATAAATTTCACAGTATCAGTTTGCGTTTGAGCTGGAATAACCTGTAATTCCCATGTTTGTCCCAACAACACAAAGATATAATGGTCAATTATTTCCGCAGAATGGAAACTATCGATACTACCGCTGGTGAAGACAGCTTTTCCCGCCAGCATCGCCCTGTAATGAAAATTCCCAATTGAATTCCCGAAGCATTGGGTGATTAAATCCTCGACCCTAAATACACCATTCACAAAACCCGCAATATTATCACCTCTGATTATTGGATAGTAGGAAGCAAATCCAAGACCACCCTGAAGAAGTTCAATTGATGTTGTTGCAACATCAGTTCGATAGAGCGCTGCCTGTCCAAATGCTTCAGTTGCACCCTTAGAACCACGGACTTTTAAATTTGCACCTAGAGCTGGTCTATTTCGGCTCAAAGGAGTTACCCATTGAATAGTGCCATCATTGTCAATCCAGTTTATTGCCTGGAAACCTGTTAGTTCATGCTGTATCAACAAGGCTTTAGCTCGAAACTCGGCTTCTGTAAAGACCTTTTGCTCCATACTTTCACGAAATATTTCTAGTCGAGTCAGTCGGGTCTTAATAAAATCATGGAGACGAATTCCTACCTGCTCAGCCATGATAGCTGTTTCGACGGAACGTTTTTCCAGGTCTTGCTCAACCACGTACTGGCGACCAAACCATCCCATCACAAGGATGACGATGAATATCACTACCGGCCAGGAAAATTGTTTCATGAATTTCATAATATTATTAGCGAGACCCTCTTCTCATTCTGATCTAGCTGTAACGTTAATTATTTTCTTGTAATAGTGAAAGACTATTTGTCGTACTGTCGTATTCATAATAACACTAAAATCAACATGAATAAGACTGTTAAATGCGGAGAGTAGTTATATTCTTATGCTTGGATAGTTTGGGAACAGTCCAGTTCAGAATCCATAAACGGGTCCTGTAAAATATAATGGCGGATGAAAATCATTCCGCCATTATCTGTTTATGTAAACCCATTTATTGATAGGTTTAGATGTTCAGGAGTTTGTTTACCTTGAGTAAAAAGATATTGTCGGCATCTAGATTCACCAGAGATTTCAGATCATCACCCGGATCATACTTCCATGCTGGTTCATATGAAGAAGCCCCTCTTGACCATACAAGGTACATGACTGAACCTGTTGAATACTCCCATCTTAAGACGAGATTTGAGGTGAGTTGCCCATAATTAAAATCTGAGTAAACATATGATACTGGTGTGAAGTCGACATTTCCATCCTGGTCAAAGTCAATGCCCCCAAAAGCCTGATTCTCATCAAATTCAACAATATCATCTGGTAGTGGTGAAAAACGCTGGTCGAATTCCTTGGCCGTGTGATCAGTTACCTGGATGTAGTCATGAAAGTCACCGCTGGTTAAAAATGCCTGAGTGTAGTATTGCAATGAAAGTGTTGTACTTATAGTAACATCAGCTCTGAATGTCAGTGAGGTCTGTGCCTGTTTCATGGCAGAAAAGATATATTCGGTCGTACCAAGCGAATCTGCAGCTGAAGTTATCCATGCCCAGGTGTCATCCATGAAATTCATGTTTGGTCCCAAGGATAAAGAAATATTCTTTCTTGGTCTCCAACTCAATGAAGGCGATAAGTTGAGGCTTTCTACATTGTCACCATTTTCAAAATATGATGCACTAAAAGCTGCACTAAGATTTTTTCTTGAATCAGACGCTACAAATCCCCAAGTGCTTATATTATCAGGTCCCTGGATACTAGGTCCACCTCTTAGATGGAATGTGGTGACTCCACCGATATTCCTATTTATTCCGCCTCCAATACGCCAGTTGCTTGTAAGAGTGGCACTACCATTAATGTTACCACCCAGGCTTTTCCGCTCTCCACCGAAAGTCCAGTTTGCCCATTGATTGAGATTGATGTTGTAGTTAAGGAAGTATTCATTTGCTTCCCATTGTCTATAGCCAACCCAAACAAACTGATTGATGTTATCAACAGAACGCATAAATCCCAAATCATTTATCTCAAACCCAGGACTGGTTGCTAACAAACCAACGAAAGCATTCACTTTCCCGCTCGTTTTCCCTGCGATGAGCTTTCCGGCATATCCAGACAAGGATGTGGCATTGGAGTCCACAGACAAGTGTGTGGCGTCAGTGCGTTGGAAATATCTAGATGGATGTAACTGAGTGCTCAGGATGGCATCCTTGCTGCCCGTCACATAGCTATAAGCCAGGGATGATTCGATTAAATATTTCCGGTCATTAAAATTATGAGTTAGATCCAAACCTGTGGTATAGGCGTTTTCTCTCAGCCAGTCCATCCCTGTATCATCTAAAGATCGTTTTGTGGCAGTTACTATCCCACCTACAGTAGTCAAACCTTCACGAAAATCTTGTTGCACTCTGGTTAGAAAATAAGTAGTCGCTGGTTCAATTACGTTCTCACTCCGGTTTCCATCCAGGTAACTGACTGTTGCTTTTTCTTCAGCAGTAGATGCTGACATGATTCCCAATGACAATCCGTTGTCAAGTTTTCCTGTGAATTTTCCAGCCGCTACGATTCGTGTTCTATCAGGTTTATCAACTGACTCATCATCGTCCTGTTCATATATCTCGTATCCCTGGGGTCCTCGACCTATCCTCCTTGAATAAAATAATGAATTGGCTGAATTGTCACCATCTCCAAATCCCAGCGAGAAATTAAAGATGTTTCCGCCTTCCATAAAGAAGGGTCTTTTTTCTCTAAAATACGTTTCAAATTCAGTCAAATTAAATTCAGCAGGATCAGCCTCTACTTGACCAAAATCTGGATTTATCGTGCCGCTAAAGGTTAGCCCCAGATCAAAACTTTTTCTAATATCGGCCCCAATATTACTGAATGTCTCATAGGTATTGCCGTCATCCAATGAGATATCATTTGCTCCGGTTTGGCCCGATATATAGGGTGAAATGTAAAGTGGTTGTGCTGTTTGAATTCCAGACAGCCCATTTAATTCACCATAATTTGAAACAAACCCAGATTCCTCATGTGACCAGTGATTCCAAATGGCCAACTCATTATCATTCCTGGGTAATTCACGATAAACGTTGAGTCCCCATATCAGCTCATCTCCACTATTAAACCTGAGTTCTCTAAAAGGGATAGCGAATTCAGCCATCCAGCCTGATGCATCTTGACTGACGGCCCCTTCCCAGACGGCCTCCCAGTCGAAATCAGCATTTGTATCGTCATATCTCCTGAGATCCTGTTTCACGCCGGCTGCGTTTAGACCAAACTCAAATGCCGTTCGATTATCATGATAGCTGTCGATAGAAATATAAACCCAATCGGAAGGTGAAGATTCATCTCGGCGAGTTAAAATTCCAGTGATTGCGGATGGATCATCATCATGGGCATGAATACCAACGTAGAGAAAAGATTCATCATACGCCACGGCAAAATCAGTCCGTTGTGTCGGTTTAGATCCGTCATCTGGATTTCTCTGTAAGAAGTCTCCCTGGCGAGGGATTTCATCCCAAATTGCCTCATTCAGACGACCGTCAATTTCTATGCTGGATCCATTGAGATGCTGAGCTGAGATGCTTCGTTTCTGTCTCTTTGAAATATCTTGGTCCGCGCTCCAGGCCATTAGTGGGAGTAGTATGCAGAGTAGTGTAAGTTGATTTCCGAGATATTTCATGGTTGAGATTCCTTTAAACTTAGGTGAATGAAAGACCTATTGTTTTCGGACCTCTGCATTAATAACCTCGCCCTCAACCTTACCACCATTAGATAAGTAAACGATGACATTGGTATTCGGTTCAGTTACTCTCACTGAGCCCTTCACAATAGAGTTTAGATCAATTATTACCTTTAATTTTCCCATGTTGAATTGAGAGGTGCTCAATTTCCGTTTGATAATGATATCGCCATTAATAACTGTCCCATTGAAAAGAGAAATATCTCCTGAAACAGTGACCATATCTCCCTTCAAGAAGGTGTCATCTAGCTCAATATCACCACTTACTGTTGTGAGTCCCTCGTCAATGGATGAACCTGATTCACAATTAATATCCCCACTTACAGTTTCAAGAGAGCCCTTCACATCATTCTCTCCGTATAAGTGGACATCACCACTCACAGTAACCAATGTTTCTACTCTGGCACCTTTAGCAATTGAGATATCACCACTGACAACTTTAATATTTTCAACCCGAGCCTTTGCCCCAATCTCAACGTCACCACTTACCGTGGTAATCGTTGATTCAACTTTGGCTTTCTTACCGATGGAGATATCTCCACTTACAGAGGAGACCTTTCTCACAACTTTCTCTCCACTGTCTATGTGAATATCATTACTAATTGATGATTGCCCATATGCGCTGGCCATGAGCCCAGTAAGGATAATTGTTAATATGATCGAGGTTTTTCTCATAATTGACTCCATGATTTAATTGTCCAATGTCAGTTTAAATGAGATATTTCGCTGTTCGGTTCTCTGAATCGCCAAACGGTATTATTCAAGATTACCTCATTCATGTTGTTTAATGTGACCAATATTATGCCACCTAAATATCAAGCATTCCATCTACTTGTTATTATACATCTTACATCACTATTTGTAGGATTTTAGCGCCATTGATTGAGAAAACATCTATATCATTAATATATATCCCTATCTAATAATGATATAGTAGGATATTTAGAGTCTTTTCTTAGCGAAAGCTCTACCCGAAGGTGTTTTTAGATATTTTTCAAATTTCACAGCCTGTTCTTCCGATCCAAACGCTATATATGTTTTTAATTTCCACGGTTTATATCAGGATGTGTATTCGTGTTTATGACGGTTATGTTCCTGCAATCTTCGATGGATATTTATTGTTCTGCCCGTATAGAAATGTCCAGCTGATGATATAGATTCAAGAATATAAACATAGTACATGTTTAGACCTCATGCCTGCTGTGACGTAACTCTGCATATTTGTTGATGTATATTTAGACCCGTCGTCGCCTCTCTGTTGTTCGGCTATGACGTGGTCGACTTCACTCTTGCAGAGTGAAGTCGAGTACCGCGGAGAGGGGTCGAACCTCCACAAGCTGAGCTTACTAGATCCTAAATCTAGCGCGTCTACCAATTCCGCCACCGCGGCTTGTAAAAAGCGTATGAAGATATATTGTGATCAGGCCGAAGCAACAAAAAGCCCAGACAATTTATGCGATTATTGACATTGAGCACTTCGACAAGCTCAGCACAGGGTTCTCGAAATATCCCTTAGGAATTCCTCTGCCTTCGAGAGCCTCAGGCTTCGGATCTACAGAAATATTTTATGGGAGAAAATGCCTATTTAACCATGGCATTTTTTAAATTTCTTGCCACTGCCACAAGGACATGGATCATTACGTCCTACCTTCTCTCCAACTGAGATGGGCTGTTGTTTTTGGGGCGGTCTACCTTGAGATTGCGAAGCCCCTTCTGAATTTTCATTCTGAGGGAGTGCATTCAAAAAACCCATATTTGAAGATTCAGCATGTTGGGATGAAAGATTTCGTGCGCCTCTCATCTTATTCTCACGCTCATCGACAATCCTGGCATGGAAGAACAGCTTGAGCACTTCACGATCGACTTGATCCAGCATTTTGACAAATAGCTGATAGCCCTCTTTTTTGTACTCAATGAGCGGGTCTTTCTGACCCACAGCTCTAAGGTTAATACCCTCTTTCATTTGGTCCATCTCATAGAGATGTTCACGCCATTTCTCGTCAACCACCCTCAGATAAACAAACTGCTGCAAACGACTAAAATTTTCAGAGCTACCTGTGATTTCTGCCTTTTCGTCATAGGAGGAAATTAATAGTTTCTGAACCATCTTGCCTAGTTTATCAGGATCTAGATCTGCAGATAGCGTGTCCGATAACTGAACCATGGCTGTGGTATTAAGATCAGTCTGCAGACCAGGCCAATCCCAAAGGTCTTTATCTATTTCCATCTCAGTATATTTTTCAACAACACTATCGACATAATTTTCAATGACCTCGTTGAACTCTTCCTTCAGGTCTGCGCCATCCAAGGCTGCCTGGCGTCGGTCATAGATAACTTCTCGTTGCTGGTTCATCACATTGTCATATTCAAGGAGATGTTTTCTGATACTAAAATTTCGAGCTTCAACTTTCTTCTGAGCTCGCTCAACCGCCTTGGTAACCATTCCAGCGGCAATAACTTCTCCTTCTTGTAGTCCAAGACGATCCATAACACCAGCTACTCGGTCTGAGCTAAAGAGACGCATCAGATCGTCTTCTAAACTCAGGTAGAATCTAGATGCCCCAGGATCACCCTGACGACCTGAGCGGCCTCTAAGCTGTAGATCAATTCGTCGAGATTCATGGCGTTCTGTACCAAGGATCTTTAAGCCACCTAATTCTTTAACACCAGGTCCCAACTTGATATCTGTTCCTCGACCAGCCATGTTTGTAGCAATGGTCACAGCATGTGCCTGACCGGCACGGGCTACAATTTCTGCTTCGCGACCATGCTGTTTGGCATTAAGTACATTGTGCGGGATTTTCAGTCGTTTGAGCATTCTAGAAAGGGTCTCTGAAATTTCAACCGTAATGGTTCCAACAAGTACTGGCTGGCCTACTTTATGGGATGCTATAATCTCTTCAATAACCGCATTAAATTTTTCACGACGGGTTTTGTAGATTTGATCATTCTCATCGGCACGAACGATAGGTTGATGGGTGGGAACTTCAACAACATTCAATTTGTAAATTGAGAAAAATTCCTCAGCCTCAGTCACAGCTGTACCAGTCATACCGGCTAATTTTTTATACAGACGAAAATAATTCTGAAGGGTAATGGTAGCTAAAGTCTGGGACTCTTTCTCGATCTGGACTTTCTCTTTGGCTTCCAAAGCTTGGTGAAGACCATCACTATAGCGACGACCATGCATGATTCGACCGGTAAACTCATCCACAATCATAACCTTGCCTTCTTGGACAACATAATCCACGTCTTTTTCAAAAAGTGAATATGCCTTAAGTAGTTGGCTCAAATTATGGATCGTATCTGACCGTTCTCCGTGGAGGGCGTAAAGCTTTTCTTTCTGCTCATTTTTATCCTCAATAGAGAGATCCGTATCCAAATCCAGTTCAGTCAATAAAGTTGGCAGGTCTGGAATAACAAATCGATCAGGGTCATTGGGAGAAAGTGCTTCTCTACCTTTATCAGCAAGATCAACACTATTTTGTTTCTCTTCGATAACAAAATATAGCTGTTCATCCAACTCGTGCATGCGTTTGTCACGAAGATAGTCATTCTCGACTCTTTGTCTCAACTTCTGAATACCTTGTTCCTGATAGAGTTTTTGCAGACGGCGATGTTTTGGACTTCCACGGTGCGCTTTCAGAATCAATTCACCGGCATCGTATTCTTTTTCTGGATCCTCCAGCAGCTTCTCAGCATCGCTAACGAAGGTGTTTACCAATTGAGACTGTTTATGCATAAGACTATCAACAAGTGGTCTTAAATCTGTGTAACGTTGAGCAATGGGAGAGTCCACTGTACCGGAAATAATCAGTGGCGTTCGGGCCTCATCAATGAGAACACTATCAACCTCATCAACGATGGAATAGTAGTGTCCACGTTGAACCTGGTCCTGCTTATTAATGGACATGTTGTCACGGAGATAGTCAAAGCCAAATTCACTATTAATCCCATATGTTACATCACAGGCATACATCCCCTTACGGGTTGAAGGATCCATTTCATTAAGAATGACACCTACCGTAAGACCTACAAATTTAAGTAAGGCACCCATCCATTGAGAATCGCGTTCAGCCAGATAGGTGTTGACGGTGATAATGTGAACACCCTTTCCCACCAATGCGTTTAGATAGATGGGCATGGTGGCAACTAGGGTTTTACCTTCACCTGTCTTCATCTCAGAGATTTTTCCCTGGTGAAGTACAACTGCCCCCATAAGTTGAACATCGTATGGGATCATATCCCAGGTCATCTCCTGTCCAGTCACCTTAATGGCTTGGCCCATAAGGAGTGTTGCGCCTCGCTTCACCACCGCGAAGGCTTCAGGCAGGATCTCGGCTAGGATTTCTTGCTCGAACTCATAGACAGCTCCGCTGATCTCTTTGTGGTCCTTACCTTCTGCTTCCAACTTTTCCTGCAAGCTCGTAGTCTCACTACTGATCCTTGATTTCCAGGCTTCAGTTTGGGCGATCAAGGTCTCTTGAGTCGCTTCAGCAAGGGATTCATATTTTTCATTGATCTGTTGGACGAAAGGTTCAAGCTGCTTTGTTTCGCGATCTGAACTGGTCCCAAATATTTTGGTAATAAATTTACTAATCATGGGCTTAAAATAATTTCTACCTGCCTCATTAGTAGCTCTTTATTGTTTGTCCAGCAATTCATCTGCTTCGTTTTCAGTTGTCCTTTTGCTGGATTAAATTAGCTTAAAGCTATTATTTACAGCAATATTTGTGGGAAATAGTTCATGCAATCTATCGGGGAAATGTTTGAACACATAAAAATATCAAAGTTGTTTAAGACTTTGTGTGCAGCATCCCTGTATATACTATTTTCATTCCTTATCATTCCCTGGCTTTCATTTCCGTTAAACGCGACAGATCTACCCGTAAAATTTGAGAATTTAACAAGTCAAGACGGTCTCTCACAGAATTCGGTGTATACGATTCTTCAAGACCAAGATGGATTCATGTGGTTTGGAACTCGAATTGGGCTGAATCGATACGATGGGAAGACATTCAAAATTTTCCTACCTGATTTAGATGATCAAGGGAGTATTCCCAGTTACAGAATTAGCTCACTTTGTGAAGATCAAGAGGGCTCACTCTGGGTTGGGACCATGGATGCTGGGTTAGCCAAATACAATAAATCTGAAGAAAACTTCATACGCTTTCAACACGATCCATCAGACTCAACATCACTGCCTAGCAACTATATCGAAACTCTCTTTCTAGACTCAAACGGTGTGCTATGGATTGGTACTAAAAATGGATTATGTAAATATGATCCTGCAAGCAACTCATTTAACAAAATTCAACTATTTAAAGATGCATCTATTTCTGAGACAACCCGTCATATTATGGCTCTGGCCGAATTTCCAGTGGGAACGATGTGGGTGGGAACAGAAAATTCGAGTCTTCTACGTTTTTCTACAACTGATTTCAAAGTGGAAATTATCAAGGAAACAGTAAAAAATAGTTCCACATATGTCAGTTGTTTACAAGCCGATACTAGTAGAAACTGTCTCTGGGTGGGAGTGTTTGGATGGACACTCTTGAAATTTGATCCTGAAACCGGATTGGATCGTGCTTTAAATTGGGAGCAATCCAAGACCGAGGGAATGATCGCAGCAATCGATAACTTAACACTGGATAAAGTTGGGAACCTATGGATTGGGAGCGTTCAGGCGGTAACTCGATATAATCCAGACGCGGAAATTTTTCATATCTTCCGGGCCAATCGCAACAAGATAGATGCGCTTCAAGATGATATCATTCAAGCGAGCTATTTGGATCCCCAGGGAAATGTCTGGATAGGTACGCATGCTGGAGGGGTTAGTAAATATTCTCCCGGGCTCATCCGATTTGAGCACATAAAGGCTAACCCTGGCAGCACTACTTCCCTTTTGTCAGATGGTATCTTCTCAATTGCAGAGGGTGAAAATGGCCAGATCTGGTTTGGAACTATTGGGGGTGGTACCAGTGTTCTAGATCCAATCACGAGAGATTATAGTAGTTTTACCTCTGATGATTCCGAAGTGGACTGGAGTTGGAATTACATCTCAAAGATTCTTCCAATTAGTGAAAGTTCGATCTGGCTTGGTACCTTTCGTTGTGGGTTTTTCCACCTAAACCCCAAGACTGGAAAACTCACTCTGTATGCAAATGAGGATATTGTCCCCACTAGCTTTAGCGATCATACAGTATATGCACTCCTCAAAGACAGTGAGGGTACAATCTGGATTGGTACAGAGACACAGGGTCTGGATCGCTTCAACAAGGAGACCTCAAGCTTTACACACTTCAAGCACATCCCAGAAGACTCAAGCAGTATTGGATCTAATCAGATCTACGCTCTACTCGAGGATCATATGGGCTATATCTGGATTGGTACTGGAGGCTATGGATTGAGTCGCATGGACAACAGGGATAATAGTTTCACTCACATAGGGGTCAAGCAGAAAGGCGAGATGGGTCTTAGCGGTAATAACGTCCTTTGTCTTTATGAAGATCCTGATAATAATCTGTGGGTGGGAACTCGAGGTGCGGGCTTGAATCGTATCAATCCCCAAAGAAATGAGATCACTCAATTAAAGCTAGGTACAAAGACACAGGCATTGACAGTATATAGCATTCTTCAAGATGATCAGCAGTATTTATGGCTTAGCACAAGTAATGGAATTATGAAAGTCCACCCTGACAGTGGGCTAGTTCGTCTCTATACGAGGAGCGATGGTGTTCTAGAGGAGTTTTACCGCAGCTCTAGTCTGAATGCATCCGATGGATTCATGTATTTTGGAGGAATCGATGGGTACAACCGATTCCATCCAGACAGCATTAGGGATAATCCGCATGTCCCACCCATCGTATTGACAGGTCTCAGTATTAATTACCAAAATGTCAAAATAGGTGAACCTGTAGGTGGCCGGACCATCCTTGAAAACTCAATTTCGCAGACCGATGAACTGCGCCTGAGCTATAAGGATAGAGTCCTTCATTTCAACTTTGCGGCTCTAGATTTCTCAGCCAGCTATAGAAATCAGTATGCCCATAAGCTTGAGGGATACGATGAAAATTGGATTCATTCTGGTACTGAAAATTATGCTCAATACATGAATTTACCTGCGGGCGAATATATTTTTCGGGTTCGCGGCAGCAACAATGATGGTGTATGGAATATGGAGGGGTCATCAATAAAAGTTAGTATATCACCCCCCTTTTGGAAAACCGTGTGGTTTAAATTACTCCTAACCGTCAGTTTGCTGGGATGCATACTCCTATACATTCAGTTACGTACTGCGAAATTAAAATCTCAACAAATGAAGCTGGAGGCACTCGTCAGAGAAAGGACTAGCCAGTTAAAAGGTGAAATTGAGGAACGCCAGCGGATAGAGTCAGAAAAACTTGAGCTAAAAATGGATCATTTGAAGCGCGAATTACTCACCCAGACTTTACATCTCAACGATAAGCAGCAGATCATGGATAATCTGCAAGAGGAGATGGAAGAGGTATGCGACCTAAAGCCTGACCAAGCTAAACCCAAACTGCAAAAGCTACTTCGCTTCCTGAAAGATCGAAGTTCCGTAAAACAAGGCTGGGAAGATTTTGAGCTATGGTTCACCGAAGTTCATACCGGATTCTATTCAGAGCTAAGGGAAGCATACCCTACGCTTTCAGAAAGTGAACTAAAAGTATGCGCTCTCTTGAGATTGAAGATGATCTCTAAAGACATTGCAAAGGTTATGAATGTCCAACCAACATCTATTGATATTTATCGACATCGGATTCGTAAGAAAATAGATCTGTCCGGTGATGAAAATCTTTCCACTTTTATGTCACAGTTCTAAGCTTGAAACTAGGAGATTGTCGCCCCTGACCTAGTGGCATGAAAAAGCCCGCTTTCTTCCTGAATTTCTAGCTTGTATAGATAAAGTAAAGGTGTTTTGGTCACTTTACTTCCACTTGTAAAGATTTTGTAAAGATATTTTGTCCGCATTTCAGCTTAGCTTTCACCCAACATTGAAACCAATAATTGGGAGGGGAAATGAAATCATTTATTACTACAGCAGTTCTGTTGGCCTGTATTAGCATGAGTCTGGCGGCAGTTATTAATGTACCTGGAGATTCTACAACTATTCAAGCTGGTATTAATGGGGCAGTTACTGGCGACACAGTTCTGGTTGCAAGTGGCACCTATTATGAGAATTTGAATTACAACGGTAAGGACATTGTTCTAACTTCTGTTGCCGGTCCAGAGCACACCATTATTGATGGTTCTTCAAATGGTGCCGTCGTCCTCATAGTAAGCGGGGAAAGTAATGCAGCTGTTTTGGATGGTTTTACCATTCAGCATGGTAGTGGATCGCCAAGTCTGAACGACCCTGACAAAAAATTTGGTGGCGGGATATGCTTGCGATACGATTCAAGCCCCAGGCTAAGCAATCTTATTGTGACGAATAATAAGGCACTCGGTTTTGAAGCCAGTGGTGGTGGAATTGGGGTTTCCCTAGGGTCGGAACCTATCATTGAAAATGTTATCATCTCCCATAATGAATCTTACCATGGTGGTGGTTTGTATTCTTATTTTGCAGCTCCAATACTGAAAAATATGAAAATCCATGATAACTATGCCAGTAGTGGTGGCGGTGGTGCGGGTTTCCATAATAGCACACCCAAAATTAATAACATCTCGGTCTATGACAATTATGCTGATGATTATGCCGGGGGTCTATGGTTTTATGATAAAAGCATGGCAGTCCTGAATGCTCTTACTATCTATGGAAATACGAGTAGAATCAGTGGTGGCGGTATCTGGACGCTTGGTAATAATTCAATTTACTTGATAAATTCAATCTGCAGGGGAAATGCACCTAATCAGATCACATCATTTGTTTCTAGCGTATATCAGCCTGGCGTTATTGGAATAGCTTACTCTGATATAGAGGGAGGAGAGCTAGGACTCTCACTTGCCTCAGGCGAGTTGACCCTATGGGAAGACAATATTGATATCGATCCGGAATTTACCAATGTGGACTTGAGGGATTTCACTCTCAGTCCTGGTTCCCCCTGTATTGATGCAGGAATAGGCTCATATGTGGTCGGTCCTGAGGTTCTAATAGAACTAAGCCCTGATGAGTACGCAGGAACAGCACCTGACATGGGTGCATGTGAATCAACTCATGAATCGTCAGGTATTAAATTGACTGATCCACGTCCATATGAGATCGTGCTGCACCAGAATTATCCAAACCCTTTCAACCCCTCAACTCAGATCACCTATTCTTTAAAGAACCCATCGCCTGTTCGATTAGATATTTTCACCATTCGTGGGAAGCATGTAACAACACTGGTGGATAATATTGAACCAATTGGGGTGCACAAACAAGTGTGGGATGGGTCGGACTATAAAGGTCTGCAGGTTGAGAGTGGAATCTACATTTACCGGCTAACTGCCAGTGATGAAATCCAGACCCGAACGATGTTACTCATCCGATAATTGGGGGGGGCTAGAGTGACTAATAAGAAGATCACATTAGCTCTGGTAGCAGTCTCACTACTTTATCAGCAATCTCTTGCCCAATCTCCTGGGTATTACAAAGATGTCTTTGTAGATGGGGGTGTCCATCTCACCGGGATGATTGATTTCCCAGCTGCAGAAGATCTGAGTTTGGGGATAGAATATCTAAGCACTGATGCTGAGGGGACGCAATCCGCAGCTATGATTGCTAATGATAACGACAGTAACGGTCACCTCCTCTATCCTGATGGAGAGCCACGATTTCGAATGATATACACAAATGGCGGAAGCTCTGCTAGCCATGGTTACTCGCTTGGTGAAATTGGCAGAGATCGGGTTCGCTCCTTTTACCACAATGGAGGCTCATTTATGGGCTCATGTGCCGGAGCGTATATTTCGAGTATCCACTGGGATTCGACTGGGATTAACGAAGCTTATTACGGTATTTGGCCAGGGCGTACAGGTAGCACTGGCCTCATAGGATCCTATACCGGTCAGGATATTCCTGTTAATTCTCCCCTTTTGAATTACTTCGATTTTGGCAATGACAATTTTATCGAAGGTGTTCGACACAATGGTGGGTGTTGGGCAAATGAAGAAATTGATTTTCCCAAAAAACGAACTGAAATATTACTGCGATATAATATCCCTGAGAGGGCGTCAATGCATGGTAAGGCTAGTACTTGGGCTTACAAGCCTGATGATCAAACAGGTCGCATTGTGGTTATTGGCTCACATCCCGAATTCGAACAAACTGGTGAGGTATTTGATCTAGCTCAGGCTATGCTCCTCTATGCTCTTGATGGTATTGGTTCACCAATCGTAAAGGCAGATCTGACGAATGGTGAAACCAGAACTATGGATCTTTTTGCTGAAGATAGCCTCCCAGAATATACCCGTATTGGAGATAAACAATATCACCACTTCACACTCACAGTTCCCACAGAAGCAAAAAGTTTAAGCATTGAGCTGGATGGTGAGGACGGCTATGATTTTAAGCTCTATGCCAATCCAGGTGATTTTGCATTCGAAAATGAGAGTCTAATCACGAGTATCGATGAAGGCTCTGATCATACCATGGCAATCTCATTAACAGAAACCGGTACCTGGTATATTGGTGTCGAGTGTGCCACCACTATAAGTTCAGCAGGTGTTATCTATTGGGGTCAGACTGAAGTTTTAAATGGGATTGCATACACTATTACTGCTACCTGGGATACTGTTGCGGTTGTAGGGGTTGCAGACTTGCCCTCTACACCAAGCAATTTTGAGCTATATGGTAATTATCCCAATCCTTTTAATCCGAGCACTAATGTCAGATATAGCCTTACTGAATATTCGAATGTACGAGTTACTATTTTTGATGTAAGTGGACGACCTATTAATCACTTACGTGATGAAGAACAGGAAGCGGGGACTTACAACATCCGTTGGAATGGCACTGAATCTCAGGGCTTGGGGGTTCCAACGGGTGTTTATTTTGCTCGATTGGAAGCGGGATTATTTTCACAAACTATCAAGATGTTGTATCTGAAATAGGCATCCGTATGGCTTTGACTCAAGAAGAAAAGATGAATAAGGTTGGGAGATTTCTGTCTATGCTAGCAATTCTAGCTCTGTCAATACTAATCCCCTATACCTGCGCCCATGGTCAAGCCATATGTTTTTAAATAGATTCCTGATTAAGGAAGACCCATCCCCGGTCCACATAGCGCATATGGGCCGGGGCCTCCTTAGCAAATTCAAATAAAAAAGCGTGTCAGCCCAAAAAATATCCTGGGATGACACGCTTCAAGTTTACTAACATTTGATCTCAACTAGATCATGGAAATTTTACCCTCAGCCAGAGCATCATTGAGAATGGCATCCAAAATCCCATTTACAAAACTGCTACTCTCTTCGGTGCTAAAGACCTTGGCAATCTCAATTGCTTCTGAGATGGAGACCTTAGGTGGGATATCCTTGAAATAGAAGAACTCAGTCAAAGCCATTCGTAAGATCAAACGATCAATGAGCGCGATCCGAGTCAGATCCCAGTTTCGCGATTTACTGGCGATGAGTTCATCAAATTCCTTGCGATGAGCAATGATACCATGAACTAAATTTCGTGCAAACTTCAGAAGGTCCTCTGATAATTCGCTATTATCCGCTAACAGGTCGAAAGTTTGATCCAAATTATCCTGTTGAATCTCATGAGCATAGGAGACCTGTACTACGAATTCCCGGGCTCGACGTCTTTCTTGCATTTATTTAGTTCTGGTCCTTTCCAGTCTTAGATCTTTGAGAAAAGTCGTTTACCGGAACGACGCATCTGCTTTAATCGACCAATTTGTCTAATCCGTTCCTCTGCCAGGATATCTGCCGCATCCATGGTTGGAATCTGCTCATCTTCGGAACGCTTGAAAATGTCCTGGAGGATATCATAGATATGATTCACACGACTATATGAGCGTCTTTCATTATAACCCTCAAACTCGCCATAAACATTGATAACCCCACCAGCATTAATGGCATAATCTGGTGCATATAGAATGCCCTTCTCCAGAAGCATTTTTCCATGCTTATCATAATCTGATAGAATATTGTTGGCTGCACCTGCAACAATCTGACATTTTAACCTATCGATGGTTTCATCATTTACAACTGAACCAAGCGCACAGGGTGCGAAAATATCCATCTCTGCGTCATAAATATCATCAGGAGCCACATAGGACACATTTTTAATCTTTAACATTTCCTGCACTTTATCATCCTTGATATCGGTGACGAGTACTTTTGCTCCAGCATCTGATAGATGTTTAACCAAATACATACCCACATGTCCCAGACCCTGAACAGCGACTACCTTGCCTTCCAAGCTATCCGATCCCCAGATTCTATTGGCAGCAGATTTAATTCCAACATAGGTACCGTAGGCCGTGAACGGGGATGGATCTCCCGATCCCCCAAGCTCTGGACTCAGTCCAGCAACATGATTCGTCTCTTCACTAACCCATTCCATCATTCGAGGTGTGGTATTGACATCCTCAGCGGCAACGTAACGGCCCCCAACGCTGTCCACTAAACGTCCAAAAGCACGGAAAGCAGCCTCATTACCAATTTCCTGAACTCGACCTATGATTACTGATTTTCCTCCACCGAGATTTAATCCAGCTAATGCTGATTTATAGGTCATACCTTCTGAAAGTCTTAAAACATCCCTTAGGGCTGCATCTTCATTGTCGTAATTCCAGACACGACACCCTCCTAAGGCAGGTCCCAAGCTTGTATTATGGATCGCGATAATCGCCTTTAATCCCGTTTCTTCATCGTACCCAAATACGACCTGCTCGTGATTGTTTAGTTCCGGTGCATCAAAAAATCCCATGACTCAATTCTCCTTTATAATTCTTCAAATTTTTTATTAGGCCAGTAGATGTCTGCTAATCACCAATCGCTGAATTTCATTTGTACCTTCATAGATTTGGGTAATCTTCGCATCTCGCATCATTCGCTCAACTTCAAATTCACGAATATATCCATATCCCCCATGAATTTGAACGGCCTCTGTTGTAACATACATGGCCGTATCACCAGCAAAAACTTTGGCCATGGATGCCTTTTCACCAATTTCTAATCCTTTGTCTTTCAACCAGGCAGCTCGATAAACCAAGAGACGACTCGCATCAATCCTGGTGGCCATATCTGCCAATTTGAAACCAATTCCCTGAAACATGCCGATCGGTTTCCCGAATTGCTCACGCTCCTTGGCATATTGAATTGATCGTTCCAGTGCGCCTTGTGCAATACCCAATGCCTGTGATGCAATACCGATCCGACCTACATCCAGGGTTGCCAGGGCAATCTTGAAGCCCTGTCCTTCCTCACCGATGAGATTTTCAGCAGGAATTCTACAATTGTCAAATATGAGTTCGCAAGTATCAGAACCCCTGATACCCAGTTTGTCCTCTTTTTTCCCAGTAGTAAATCCTTCGAGTCCTTTTTCCACTATAAAGGCCGATATGCCCTTATGTCCTGCATCTCTGTCAGTCTTCGCAAAGACAATCACAAAATCAGAACTAATTCCGTTAGTTACCCAGTTCTTTACACCATTGAGGATATAGGAATCACCATCTTTAGTGGCTGTTGTGAGCATTGCTTTTGCATCAGAACCAGATTGTGGCTCACTCAAGGAATAAGCACCTAATTTCTCTCCACTAGATGTCAGTGGTAAATATTTCTGCTTTAGATATTCTGACCCAAACTTGAGGATAGGATTAGAAAACAATGAATTGTTAACTGACATAATAACACAAGTGGAGGCATCCACGCGAGCCACTTCTTCCAAAGTAATGGCATAACTGAGTGCATCCATTTCAGTACCACCATAAGCCTCTGGTACTTGCATGCCCATAAAGCCTAGCTCAGCCAGTTTTTTTATAACTTCAGTAGGATATTCTGCGTTCTTATCACGCTCCATGACTCCAGGTTTAATCTCAGCTTCTGCAAAATCGCGAATAGTTTCGCGCACCATCTTTTGTTCTTCAGTTAATTCAAAATTCATATACAGCCTCTACTTAAATATTTTTTCTAGATATCACGTGATAGAGATGCAATGCATTGCGTCTCTACAGGTAATCATAAAAACCTTTACCTGTCTTGCGTCCCAAATCGCCAGCAGCTACCATTTTCTTCAGCAAGGGGCAGGGTCTATATTTGGGATCACCCAATCCATTGTGGAGTACTTCGAGGATTGATAGGCAGACATCCAAACCAATCAGATCTGCTAGCGTGAGTGGTCCCATGGGATGCGCTAACCCAAGATGCATGATCTCATCAATGGCTTCTTTGCTTGCTACGCCTTCCATTAATGCGAAAATTGCCTCATTGATCATGGGCATAATGATCCTGTTGGCAACGAAGCCGGGATAATCATTCGCTTCGACCGGTACTTTTGACAATGCTTTAGTCAATTCAATGGTAGTCACTACCGTTTCATCACTACAAGCGTGTCCCTTGATGATCTCCACCAATTTCATGACCGGCACAGGATTCATAAAATGCATCCCGATCACCTTATCAGGTCGATTCGTTTGAGCGGCCACTTCCGTGATTGAAATAGAAGATGTATTTGTACTAAGAATGACCTCGGGCTTAACAATGGCATCCAGGTCTTTAAAGAGTTGGAATTTGATATCCTTATTCTCAGTTGCTGCTTCGACAACAAAATCACATTCAGCCAGGTCATTTAAATTTGTAGTTGGAGTGAGCCGACCCAATGTTGCGATCTTTACCTCTTCTGTGATCTTCCCCTTAGCGACCTGACGATCCAGATTTTTTCCAATGGTGGCCAATCCTTTGTCCAAATATTTTTGATCAATATCAAGTAGCATGACTTGATACCCGGTTTGCGCGAATACATGGGCGATTCCATTTCCCATGGTACCCGAACCAATCACACCCACTGTTTTAATCGTCATATCTATTCCCCCTCAATGCGTTCCACAATCATTGCAGAAGCCTCACCGCCTCCAATACATAAAGTGGCCAGCCCAAAATGAGCTTCTCTGGCTTCCATGGCATGGAGTAAAGTTGTCAGGATACGCGCTCCAGATGCACCGATTGGATGCCCCAGGGAAACTGCGCCACCATTTACATTGACTTTGGTATGTGGAATATTGAGTTCATCCATGGCCACCATGGTAACTACTGAGAAAGCCTCGTTGATCTCAAATAGATCAATTTCACCAAGAGTCATACCTGCCTTTTTAAGGACATTGTTAATCGCCTTGACCGGGGCAGTTGTAAACCACTCAGGTGCCTGTGCTGCAGATGCTTGAGCAACCACTCGAGCCATGGGCTTCAGACCTCTTCGTTCAGCTTCTCCCTCACGCATGAGGACAAGGGCTGCTGCTCCATCATTAATTTTTGATGCATTTGCGGCGGTAATCGTACCTTCTTTATCAAACGCAGGCCTTAATTTTGGCATCTTGTCAAAATTACCACGACCTGGCTCCTCATCAGTATCCACAATAATTGGATCACCTTTGCGCTGTGGGATTTCCACACCGACGATCTCGTTCTTAAAGGCGCCTTCTTTTTGAGCCTTCAGCGCACGTTCATAACTTTCCTTGGCAAAAGCGTCCTGAGCCTCTCGAGTATAGTTGTACTCCTTAGCACACTTCTCACCACTCAAACCCATATGAACGTCATCGTAGGCGTTAAGCAAGCCATCGCGGAGAATACCATCCACCATCTGACCATGCCCCAGACGCTGACCATCACGAGCACCAGGTAGATAGTAGGGTACATTTGACATACTCTCCATCCCGCCGGCGACAACAACATTTGCATCCCCAACTTGAATGGCTTGAGCAGCCAACATGACTGATTTCAGTCCTGAACCACATACTTTATTAATAGTTAAACACTCAGTTGAATCTGGCATGCCGGCATAAAGAGCAGCTTGCCTTGCGGGAGCTTGACCTTCATTTGCAGTGATCACGTTTCCCATGATTACTTCATCAACATCTTCAGCTAAAACATTTGCACTTTCCAGCACTGCACTAATAGCGGCAGCTCCGAGCTTTGGTGCCGTTATAGGTGACAATCCACCTTGAAATGCTCCAATGGGTGTTCGTTTTGCATCGATAATGACAACTTGTCTAAGGGCTCTCAATCTGCTCATGATATATCCTTATGTCGTGCCTCAAGTTGCCATTAATTGACTGGAATCAGCGAACTTGAAATGCTTTAATACAGTTTTTTGTAAGACTTTTGACATCACGTATATAGGACGTCAAAAATCGTTCCAATCTATACTAGGTCTTGGATTTGTTGTTGTTAGCCTGATCATAAGCCTTTAAGACATTCTTAACCAGTTTATGTCGAACAATATCGCCTTCGTCAAAATTGACAAAAGCCAGTCCTTCAACTCCAGTAAGAATCTTAACTGCTTGCAATAGACCTGATTCAGTATGATTGGGAAGATCTATCTGTGTAGGATCACCTGTAATGATGATCTTTGAGTTAACACCCATTCTGGTGAGAAACATCTTCATCTGCATGGGTGTCGTATTCTGCGCTTCATCCAGAATGATAAAGGCGTTATCCAAGGTTCTTCCTCTCATATATGCCAGAGGAATGATCTCTATGGTTTTCTGATCCATGAGAAGATTTACTTTATCGTGGGGCATCATATCATACAAAGCATCATACAATGGTGCTAGATATGGGTCAACTTTCTCACGTAGGTCTCCTGGGAGAAAGCCTAATCGCTCTCCTGCTTCAACAGCAGGGCGAGTAAGAATTATCTTTTTTACTTCTCGGTTTTTCAAGGCTGATATTGCGAAGGCCACAGCCATATAGGTTTTACCTGTTCCAGCCGGACCCAGGCCAAAGACCATATCATTTTCAACTGCCGCTGAAAAATATCGTTCTTGCCCAGGGGTTCTTGGTTTTATTACCTCTGATCGCGTAAAAAGTACAACGCTATCCAGTCCGGTTTCACCCAGTGAACTTTGACCCGTCTGGCTAAGGCGAATAATGGTCAAAACATCATCCTTATCGATAAATTTCTTCCGATTAAGCACTGTGATCATTTCGACAATAATATTCTCAACCAATTGAAGTTTTGACTCATCGCCGCGAACGATAAGTTCATCTCCTCTCACGTAAAGTGAAACCTCAAGATGATTCTCAATTAATTTTAAATTGGTGTCGTTGGCGCCAAGTAATTCAACGGGGTTAACCTCCCGTATTGGAAGGCGTTTTTCAGGGGTAGATTTATCAGTTGTCAAACCCATAAGGCGGCGTGAGATTAATTTGTAAAGGGATACAATCCAAACAAAAATTGGATCATATTTACAGTTCGTATTATCGAGGACTCTATTTTTCCTCTCGCAGAGGCGCAGAGATCGCAGTTTTTTTAGGGTCTTTGCGGGGGAGGATTTATTCGACCGTGGCAATCTCTGAACTGTCCAAGCCTAGGATTCGAGATCGCCGCGTCTTTCTGATTACTTCGACTTCCCTCAGTACAGGCTCCGTGAAGAATCTCAATAGCCCCGGGTTTTAACCCGGGGTAAGGGGATACTCATTTAAACGTTTTGTGAGATAGGGGCATTTCTTAAGACATGCCCCTATCTTACAAAACAAGACACCCAAGGCTGCAATTATCCTCCGCCCTAAAGGGCGGGGCTACTGAGATTACCGCAGTCGCGGATTCTTGAGTTTTCTCTACCGAAGTATTCTGGATGTCTATATCGACTAACTAATCTGGAAGTATCTTCCTGATCACCGAAAACTCACCTGGATCATGATCAAAAGGCAGATAACCTAGTCCGGTGCCACCATGAAGGGCTTCTACGGGTCGCTTCTTAGCGTTTAGCAGAGATTCAATTTTGATAGTGTCTGTTTTAGCAGGTGATATTATCTCTACTGAGTCTCCCACCCTGATTTGATTCTTTATCTCAAACTCAAGAAGTTGCGAATCTACATCCCATTGTTTAACCATACCTGCATTCTGATGCGTAAAATCCTGTGATGATGGGTCATCATAGTTCTGACCATATTCCTCAGGATTTTTAGTGTAGAACCCCGAAATATAGCGACGATGGGCAATGCCAATCAGGTCTTCCAGGTTTTTTGAATCAAAGGGCTTCTCACCCATCATATCATCAATGGCTTTCCGATAGGAATGGGCAGTCATGGCTGCGTAATAAACAGACTTGGTTCGACCTTCAATCTTATAGCTAACAATACCGGCATCCCTCATTTGCTCAAGTAGTTCAATGGAGCATAAGTCCTTAGCATTCATCATATAGGTGCCATGCTCGTCTTCCAACATATTGAAATGTTGTCCGGGTCGCTTTGGCTCCTCCAGAAAAAATCCTTCTCCAGGGGACTGATATTGTTCAGGACGCTGATACGTGTCTTGCCCTTCCAACTGTAGTAAACTCGGTTCTTTTTGCCCGAAGTTATAGCCCCAGCGGCAAGAATTTGTACAGGTTCCCTGGTTCGCATCCATGTTGTTCATGTAATTTGTTATAAGACAGCGACCTGAGTAGGCGATACAGATAGCTCCATGAACGAAGGCTTCCAGCTCTACATCTGGAACCTTTTTATGGATTTCCGCAATTTCTTTTAGACTGAGTTCCCTTGATAGAATTATTCTGGAAACCCCTTGATCACGCCAAAAGGCTGCGCTGGCCCAGTTGGTGCAATTCGCCTGAGTTGATAGATGGATCTCCAGTTCTGGGAATTCTTTGCGTGCCAGCCCAATGAGACCTGGATCAGCCATGATCATGGCATCAGGACCATACTGGAGCATACGCTCCGTCTCATCCATAAAGCCTTTGATCTTGGTATTGTGAGCCAAAATATTCATAGTGAGGTAGATCTTTTTACCTAGATCATGGGTGTATGCAATGCCATCCAGGAGAGATTCTTTGCGAAAATCATTCTCACGTGTTCTTAAAGAAAATCTAGGGACACCGGCATAGACTGCATCGGCCCCATAGGCGAAGGCGTATTTTAATTTTTCAAAATTACCAGCTGGTAATAAGAGTTCACTTGTTGTTTTATTCATTTATCGTATCCACTTCATTATAGTTCATCACAGGTTTAAGTAGTGCTTATTGTCTTTAGAATGCAAATGATATATTGAATCGGATAAGCCAGGATAAAGTGATAATTCGCACATATAGTTCAGCTGCTGAGACCTTGATTCTAGTCTCCTATGTAAATCCACTGCTAAGCCTTCCGCAAACAATAATATAGGCTTGGAATTTCAGCTTGCGTGCTAAACCACCTATATACAAGATGTTGTATCGAGATATCGGACAAACCCCATTAGTTGTGCATACTGACCATTCTATTGGAGTATAAAAATTTTCTTACAAATTGGTAGTTGACACTAGAAAATCGGGAGTCTATCTTGAGCCGCAATGGATGGAATAAATTAGGAAATCTATGACGCCTACCTCGGAGCAATCTCCAGAAGGGTTCATTCTTGATGTGATGTCTGTCACAGCATTGCAAAGTATTGTATATCCAATAAAAGAAAGGAAAACAAGAAAATGAGTAAACGCTACTTATTTACTGTATTGCTCGTCGTTGTAATGGTTCCGGCATTGGCCCTGGCACAGGGTACACTTTCCGGTACAGTTACTGACGGTAGTACGGGTGATGCTCTACCTGGAGCAAATGTGATTGTTGTTGGTCAGGCCTATGGTGGTGCTTCAGATTTATCTGGTGCCTACACTATTGAAGGCATTCCAGCAGGAAATTATGAAGTAACCGCTTCTGTAATTGGTTACGAAACTGTTGCTATGAGTGCACAAGTTGCCAACGGTGTTGTTACTTCGTTGAGCTTCGCACTTACTAGCCAAGCTCTGGAAATGAGTGCGTTGGAAGTGTTAGCTTCTCGTGCTGATGTAAATACACCAGTTGCTTACTCAAATGTTTCGAAGGAAGAAATGGAAGTACGTCTGGGTTCACAGGATATTCCATTAGTTCTAAATACTACACCTTCAGTATATGCTACCAATCAGGGTGGTGGTGCTGGTGATGCCCGTATAAATGTCCGTGGATTTAATCAGCGCAATGTTGCTGTGATGATCAATGGTGTTCCTCAGAATGATATGGAAAACGGTTGGGTCTATTGGTCTAACTGGGATGGTGTTGGAGATGCAACATCCTCTATCCAGATGCAGCGTGGTCTAAGTGCTGTTAATTTGGCAACACCCTCTATCGGTGGAACCATGAATATCATCACTGATCCAACTGCCCTTCAGGCTGGCGGAAGCTTCAAACAAGAGCTAGGCTCTGGTGCTTTCATGAAAAGTACAGCCAATTACAATACTGGTTTACTCGCTGACAAAGTTGCCTTTAGTGCTACTCTTGTACGCAAGACTGGTGAAGGAATCGTTGATAGAGCGTGGACAGATTCCTGGGCTTATTATTTTGGTGCAGCTTATGCAATCAATTCTGATAATCGCTTTGAATTGTATGCTATTGGTGCTCCCCAGCGTCATGGCCAGAGTTTGTATAAACAAAATATTGCCGCTTATGATAGTGCTTATGCCAAGACCGTTGATGGTTTTGATGAGGGAGCCATTGATAAGTTTACAGAGCATGAAGATGGACAACTCTATAATGAGAACGTGAGTGGTGTTTCTTCAGACTATGATGGTGAACAGTACTGGTACATGTATGGTGAAGGCGGTCTTTTTGGTGGCGGTCTTCAAGAACGACATGATCCTGACTTCCTAAATGAACGTGAAAACTATTTTCACAAGCCATTGGTTAATCTTAACCATTACCTGAACCTCTCAGAAAAAATGAGATTATCATCCATTCTGTATTGGTCAGGTGGCTCTGGTGGCGGAACAGGTACATATGGCGATATCCTCTGGGATTACAGTGGTCCTTCACGTGTAGTTGATTATGATGGTACAATTGCTATCAATCGTAGTGACAAAACAAGAAAAGATGCTGATAAAGATCTTGGTGTCTCCAATGCAATCCTGAGAAATAGTATCAATCGTCAAAGCACCATTGGTTTAATTTCCAAATTGAACTTTGATATGAGTGATGCCCTCAAACTCCAGGCGGGTATTGACTGGCGTTCAGCCGGTATTGAGCATGCCAGGGAAGTCCGTGATCTACTCGGTGGTACACACTATGTTGATTTCGCTGATGATAACTTTGCCAGTGGAAAAGAAGTTGGTCTAGGTGATATTATCGCTTATCACAATGAAACTACAGTTGATTGGATTGGTGGATTCTTACAGGGTAACTATAGTGCTGGAGCTATTGCTCTTTACGGAATGGGTGGAGTTTCATCAATCAAATATACTTATCAGGATCACTTCACTGTTGCTGATGAGTTGATTGAAGCTGATGCTATTACGACCATGCAGACCAAGGGTGGCGGAATGTTCCATCTTGCTGATAACTTTAACGTGTTTGGTAACTTTGGCTATGTCGAGAAAGCACCAATCATGGATAATGTCATCTATCTTGATGGTACAGTCGCATCTGATCCTGCCAATGAGAAATTCATCAGTTCTGAAGCTGGTGTAAACTACAAAGCTGAAATGTTTGCAGTTAGCGCCAATGTTTATAACACTGACTGGAAAGATCGTAACTTGACTAAAGCAGTACAATCAGGTCAAGGTTCCAGTGGTGATACTGATGTTATTTTCCTTACTGGTGTAAACCAGAACCATAAGGGTCTTGAGGTCGAAGCTTCTGTCCAGCCAATGGATATGCTCCGGATCGATGCATCTTTAAGTTTTGGTAACTGGCAGTTTACTGGAGACGCTGACGGTAACTACGTGGAAGATGAATTTGATTCCACAGGTGTTGTCGTTGGTCAAATCAGTACCGAATACTCATACGCACTTGATGGTCTTAAAGTTGGTGATATGCCCCAGACAGCCTATGTCCTTGGTGCAACTCTCAAACCCATCCACGGCCTGAGAATACAAGCACTCTACAGCATGTATGCAAATAACTATGCTGACTGGAGTCCTGATAGTCGTGAGTATGATGGAGATGATACAAACGCTGATAGAGAACAGGTTTGGATTGCTCCGGACTATGCAAAACTGGACATTCATGCTTCCTACGATCTGCCAAAGATCGCCGGTATCAATGCTCAGCTATTTGTGCATATTTTCAATGCTCTTGATGCTACTTACGTACAAGATGCACTTGATAACAGCCCATATAACAGTTATGGCGACAAAGAACACCTTGCTCATAATGCAGAGGTATTCCTTGGTACACCAAGATGGATGAATGCCGGATTGAAACTTAATTTCTAAGCATCCATTCAGATAGTAATGAAAAAGTCCCGGGCTTCGGCTCGGGACTTTTTTTTGGTCTAATTATTAGCTCCGGATATTTTAATAGATCTCTCTGGCAAACCTGGGGCTCTTTGCGAAGTCAGACAATTCCTCCCCTGGAAGGGGAGATGCCACGAAGTGGCAGAGGGGTTGAGTTTCTAAGTACTAACTCATTCTGGTGCTAAGCTTCTACCTCCCTGATCCTCGACAAGTCGAGAATCTCCCCTCCCTTTCAAAGGAGGGTAATTAAGCGCCGAGAATACAGTCTTCTGCCCTAGCCATGAATGACTGGGCTATGGATATCTTTGCTAGAACTTGGATTTAATCAAGTAAAAAAGACCAGCAAATATCCCAATCGCAATTCCAGCAGGTGCCAAAAATATGGCAGCTAGAAAGCTGATCACAGCGAAACCCTCTAACAATTGATTCACTACGATGATACTACCTATCTGTTGGTTAATACCGTCAAAAACATTATGCAGCAATACAAGAACAGGAAAACTGATGGCAGAGACTGCTAGAAGCGTCCCAAAGAGCCTGGGTTCACGCCAATGATGAACCAGGGAAAACCCAAGCAGGATCATTGCAATAAAGGCTATAATGAGTCCTGGTGGATTATCTGAGACACCAACGATTGCAGCAACTACCAACATTGCCAATCCGGCACCAATCAATTGAATAGTCCAGGGTCGCTTGATCTGCGTTTTTAAATATGTGATGATTGTTTCCATAGAGTCTCCATTTTTGTCACTAGTATTGTCTGACTCTTAACTCCCCACAGTAAGCTATGCTTACTTGAGGAACAACTTTCCTAACTAGCTTTTTTCTCTTTACCCTTTACAGGTTCCAGAGCAAGCTCAATCACATCACAGATCTCATCGACATATTCGAATGTCATTTCTTTCTTTACCCTGTCTGGAAGATCTACCAAATCCGGCTCATTTTTCTTGGGCAAAATAACTGTGGTTAGTCCGGCACGATTGGCAGCCATAACTTTTTCACGAATACCACCGATTGGCAGAACAGCACCACGTAAGGTGATCTCACCAGTCATACCCAGATTACTTTTTACGAGACGTTCTGTAAGCAATGAGATCATGGCGGTAAACAAGGTGATACCAGCTGATGGACCATCTTTCGGTACAGCACCTGCTGGAATATGAACATGGATATCAAACTTCTTATAGAACTCTGGATCAATGTCAAAACGCTCTGCATTGGCCCGGATGTATGAGTAGACAGCCTGAGCTGATTCTTTCATTACATCTCCAAGCTTACCTGTCAGCTTAAGACCTCCCTTTCCTTCCATTTTCATGGCCTCGATAAAGAGAATATCACCACCCACCGCTGTGTAGGCTAGGCCAATCACGATACCATAATTTGACATACGTTCTGCAATCTCACTATGTCGTTTGGGTGGCCCTAACAGTTTACCAATACTGCTCTTGGTGATGCGTCGCGGTTTTTCATTCCCCTCAGCTCGCTCTCTGGCAACTTTGCGACACACGTTGGCAATTTGGCGTTCCAGATTACGTACACCTGCTTCATAGGTATAACGGCCGATGATCTCACCAATGGCTGTATCCATAAAGGTGATCTGTTCTTCTTCAAGTGCATGTTCACTAACCTGCTTTGGAATCAGATATGATTTAGCAATATGAATCTTTTCTTCCTCGATATAGCCGGGGAAGTCAATTATTTCCATGCGGTCACGGAGTGGACCTGGAATCGGATCCAGCCAGTTAGCTGTGGCGATAAACATGACTTTTGAAAGGTCGAATGTGACCTCTAAATAATGATCACTAAAGGAATGATTCTGTTCGGGATCAAGTACTTCCAGAAGGGCAGAACTTGGATCACCACGGAAGTCAGTCCCTAATTTATCGACCTCATCCAGCATGAAAACCGGGTTTCTGGTCTTGGCTTTCTTCAAACCCTGAATAATGCGGCCTGGTAATGCACCAATATAAGTTCGACGGTGTCCTCTGATTTCAGCTTCATCACGTACGCCACCCAGAGAAATACGGACAAATTCACGACCCAGGGCATCGGCGATGGATTTACCGAGAGATGTTTTTCCTGTACCTGGAGGTCCCTGGAAACATAAAATAGGTCCCTTGATACGGGCATCCGGACTTTGTTCCATCTTCAATTTTCTCACGGCGAGAAATTCCAAAACTCTATTTTTTACTCGTTTCAAGCCATAGTGATCTCGATCCAGGATGTTCAAAGCCTCCTGAATATCAACTCTATCATCAGTTTCATTACTCCAAGGGAGTTCAACCAACCAATCCAAATAGGTGCGGGAAACGGTGTACTCGGGAGATGATGGAGGAATTCGCTGAAGACGGTCAATCTCCTTGTTAGCAACCTTTAGTGCTTCTTCAGGCATCTCTGCTTCAAGAATTTTTTCTTCCAATTCCTTGATCTCCAAGGTTTGGTCATCCTCACCTAGTTCTTTTTTAATGGCCTTCATTTGCTCACGAAGGAAATATTCTCGCTGACTTTTTGAGATTTCTTCTTGAACTTCAGTCTGAATCTTTTCACCAACTTCTTGCCGCTGGATCTCACGATTAATGAATACGGTTGCTTTCTTGAGCCTTTCATTAACATCCATTTCCTCGAGGATATCTTGCTTCTCTGCGTTGGAAAGTTGCATCATTGAAATCGCTCTATCTACCAGCCTGGCAGGATGCTGAATATTGGAAAGCAAGGAGATATGCTCCTGGGTAATATATTCAGCTACTTTGGAGAGTTCACGGAAGAGAGTTCGGATATTTGCTGACATGGCATCTGTTTCCAGGTCTGCATCATAGATCTCCTCGATACCCTCAATAGTTGCCTTGAAATATGGATCAGTTTGTGAATATCCCTTAATGAGTACTCGTTCGCCACCTTGAACAATAGCGCTCTGACTGCCATCTGGCATATCCAATATCTTCATCACCGAAGCAGTAGTTCCAACAGTAAACAGGTCGTCAACTTCTGGGTGTTCTACCGATCCTTCACGCTGTGCAACAACAACAATGGTCTTTTTTCCTGCGGGTAGTTCCCGAAGCAGTTTCAAGGATCGCTCTCTACCTATATATAATGGAATTACTTGTTGGGGAAAGAGCACTGTATTCCGCAGTGGCATCACTGGTAAAGCAGTTGAAGTGATTATATCTGACATTTTATATCTCCGAGCTTAGTTCTTTATCTAGTTCTAATCTTCTAATTCGTAGTCTAATGTTTCTTTTAAGCGTCGACCCTGGAAGTGTTTCAACACTTTCATTACCCTAAGGGTTACACCATAGTCCCCTTGTTTATCGCGACCAATGATGCTAGGCCAAAGGCCGGTTTTTAATTGATTCTCAACTAACCAGTCAACCATCTTTTCTGCTTTTCGATTTCGTGTATCTCCGGCAAATAGTTGAGCCGTTTCTAGATATCTTAAGGTTCCACCACCCAGAATGCTTAAACCACCTGTCCCAGAGATCAGCGTGTCCCAGGGTTGCATTCCAGTGAGTAGATGACTGTGGTCGCCAGTAAGTAAATTGGCTTCGACGTACTTAAACCCTTTTTTTAAGGTTCTGTTGTTCTTGAATTGTTCTGAATGACCCATGGTCCATAAAAAGTAGAGTGTACTCCAAATACAAGAGTCTTTATCCTCTGGTAAACTTGACCAACCACCATCTGGTTTTTGTTGCTGCAGGATATCCCTGACTAACTGTTTGATAATGGGGTTAGTATCTAAATTGAACACAATGGTCAAATAGATAGCTTGACTTAGATGATGCATTCTGAGAGTTGTCGTTTTTTCAGCGAGATATCTAATGACCTCACGCATCCCCAGGATCGCCTTTTCCTGTCTGTGGGTTACCATCATATTTAACAGATCATTGATGACCTCCAGTTGTTTAATAAACTGGAGTGCTTCTATTTGTGTGCTCCCTAGACCCTTGAATTTTCCCTCAATAGGCCACAATCCCTGATCCGTCTGTTCGTTCAGCAGTTTCCGCCGTGGCTGGTGTTTCCTCAGGTTCTTTTGAAGTGCCTGGAATATTTCTGACTCCTGGTCCTCAAGAACATCGCGCAAGAGTTCATATCGGATTGGCAGTGGGGCCGCTCGCATCAGATTAGTGATAGGATTCTTTCGAACGGTTCCCAACCAAGGATATCTGTCTATATCGTACATATCATGTGTCATTGCCATATAATAAGCATATATATCGCTCTAACAAAGAAAACAATAGGTCTAACGAAAGAAAATATTGAGTAAAGCGCCATAATGTCTTAGCTGAGACACTTATTGGCTAGTTAAAACACAGAACGAGCAGTTCAAATGTTCAATTTTGATAGTATATTTGGCTAATTGAACATAAAAAAACCCCGGTGATGAGCCGAGGTCTTTTACGAGGAGAGGTGTAGTGTTAGCTACAACCACAGCCACCATGGCTATGGTTATGACCATGACCGTGTCCTTGGCCTTCGCCACTACAACCACACTGAGTGTGGTTATTAGGCTTCGCAATTGTGAAGCCCTCTTTGTTTTCATCTTTGTAATACTCAACACTAGCTCCATCTAATTGAGCGAAACTAGTAGGATCAACCAGGACTTTTACACCCTGGGACATAAAGACATTATCCTCAGGATGTTGCTTCTTCTCCAAACTCATTCCAAAGGAATCATTTGAACAACAACCGGAATTTGCATAGATTCGCAATCCGCCCTCTACGGCTAATGACTGCTCAGAGATTAGAACCTTAATTTTCTCGGCAGCAACTTCACTTATTTGTATCATATTTTATTACCTTCATTCATTACTAAACTGTTTCTGGGTAAAGATGACTAATATTCTCTCCTTTTGCAAGAAAATTCTAACCCCCCGATTCTGGTCTGGAATAGGAATAATCAGAATCGATACTGCTACCCATGATGTCTATTGTTTCCGACTCCAGAAATGGAGCCAGTCCCACCCCCCCCTATTTCTCATTGTTGGGAATAATTGTCCCAGCTCTTACTGGTAAGGCGAGTCAAATCTATATCTCCTGTTAAAAAATGGCTTATTGGGCTAATAATTGTTCCATTACGCAGCTCTTGATAAAATCAGTATTTATAAATATGCTTTTTGGCATATATTTTGTCTTTATACCTCGTGTTATGTGACAACTAATTCTGAGTTGAACATTAACATCATAAGACAAGTTTAAAATTGAGAGGGGAATCAGATGAAAAACTTTGTTGCACTACTACTGTCACTAATTTTTGTTTTTACCTATGCTGGGGATAAATCCGCAGATTATGTAGGTTCAAATAAATGTAAGATCTGCCATAAAAAACCCGAAGCTGGAAGCCAGTATGGAATATGGTCCGAAGGTCCACATGCAAAATCTTTTGAGACACTAAAAAATGAAAAGTCAAAGGCAATTGCCACTAAAATGGGACTCAAAACCTCTCCTGAGAAAGCCCCTGAATGCCTGATATGCCATGTCTCTGGCTGGGGAACTACCAGCGGTTACCAACTTGAGGTTGATCCCTTGGATAAAAAAGCAGTTAAGAAAAACACCGATCTAGCCCGTGTTGGTTGCGAATCATGCCACGGTGCCGGTAGTCTCTATAAATCCAAAAAGACAATGCTTGGGATTCGTAAGAAAGAATTTAAAGCAGAAGATCATGGTTTAACGATTATCACAGCTGAGACCTGTACAGTTTGTCATAACTCTGATTCACCTACCTACAAAGAGTTTAAATATGAGGATCGGGTCGGCGAGATTCAGCACCCAGTACCTGCTAAATAAGTAAAACAGCATGAAAAACACTATCATCCTGGCACTTTGCCTTGCTGGCCTTAGTGTATCTTTTGCTCAGGAATCGGACAGTTCGGGTGAACCACCTGCTAAAATAGAAATTGGCATACTTTCGAACATCTTCCATCCGGTCCATTTTGAACATAAGCTGCACGCGGATATGACGACCATGGGTGTGGGTTGTGCTACCTGTCATCATCATGCACCCGATAGTGTTTATCAAGCTTGTGGGGAGTGCCACTTATCTGAGGAGAGTGAGGCCTCTCTTGCCATGCCCACCCTCAATGGCGCCTACCATCGAAACTGTCTGAATTGCCACCAGGACTGGACCGGCGATGACGTTTGTGAAACATGTCATGTTAAAAGAAAATTTAGTTTTAGTCCTCGGCGGTCCCTTGATGCAACAGATGTACTCGTCCATAAGCACAAAGAAATCATCGTTCCTACTTTGTTTCATTTTGTGTCACCTGAGAGTAAACAGAAACCGGTCGTTTTTCATCATGAGGAACATGTTGATCTTTACAGATACGATTGCGAGCACTGTCATCGGCAGGCCTCCTGTGTGACTTGTCATGACTACTCGCCTCAGCCAACTGAACACATTTATACTTTAGACATTCATCATAACCCCTGTAGTAACTGTCATGACACCGAGGATGAAAACACTTGTACTCGATGTCACACAGACTCCCCTTCTCAGGGATTCAACCATGACAATACAGGCTGGTCGTTAAATAAACATCATACCACGATTGCATGTGAAAATTGCCATACCGGCAGTGAGCCCATTGCCAAAGTGGATCCAAACTGTACCACTTGTCACGTCAATTTTGAATTAGATGAATTTGATCATTCTAAGACTGGGCTCCAGCTGAATGATGATCATATAGAAATTGATTGCTATGAATGTCATATCGACAATCGCTATGATGTAGCACCATCCTGTGTTGAATGCCACGATGAGGACCTCTCATTTCCCACAGAGATTCCAGGCGATTTAATCAAACTGAAGTAAAATATATTACAAAGGCAGCCAGTACCATGAGACATTCTGTAAAAACCACTTTTGCTATTTTTCTTACTCTATTTGTTCTACTGATTCCTGTAACGACATATGCTTTAGATGATGTGGATGAACTTGACAGTGATCAATGCGTCGACTGTCATGAAGAAAGCGAAATGGAAACTGTCATTCAAAATGACCTGGATGCCTCTATCCACGAAGGAATTGAATGTCTGGACTGTCATATATATCACGATACTGACCCACATAGCGAAGAAGCTGAAACATTTGAAGCTGGCTGTGAAGGCTGTCGTGGCTGTCATGAAGACGTATCTGAGGAATACCAATCACATGGGCGTTCAGTAAGAGATGAATGCAAGGATATCCCTTCATGTGCAGACTGTCATGGTAGCCACAATGTCTTACCAAGCAATTTGATCAACTCCAAAGTAAATGTTGCAAATCTTGCCAATACTTGCGGTGAATGTCATGAGAATATTGACCTGATTAAGCGATATGATATCTTGGTTGACCATCCGGTTGAGGTCTACAACAGTAGCGTCCATGGAAAAGCTACCGGTGATGGTAATGTGAAGGCTGCATCCTGTGATGATTGCCATTCGACAAGTGGATCTTCACACGAGATCTATCCGCCAACCAATCCTAACTCCTCTATTTATCACCTGAACATTCCCGAGACCTGTGGTAAGTGCCACGAAGAAGAAGCCAAAGATTACAAGGAAGGTGTTCATGGAAAATTAGCAGCTCGTGGTGTGGCAAATAGTCCTGTTTGTACTGACTGCCATGGTGAACATGGAATTATCTCACCAGATGACCCACTCTCTCCTGTATCAAAACACCGTGTTGCCGCAGCAACTTGTGAACCTTGTCATACATCAACTATTTTAAATGAACGCCTGGGTTCCAAAAGAGGTGAGGTCAGTAATTATATTGACAGTTACCATGGCTTGAAGAGTTCATCTGGGGATTTACATGTAGCTAACTGTGAGTCCTGCCATGGAGCTCACAGAATTCTCCCGAGCTCTGATTCCACATCTACGATCCACCCTATGAATCTAGCAGTGACGTGTGGCGAATGTCACCCCGGTATGAGTGATGAGCTGGCGGCTATATCTATCCACGGGACTGGACCCGAAGATCCTCGCTCTCCGATAGCCGTCTGGATTGAACTTATCTACATCTGGATAATCATCGTCGTAATTGCTGGCATGTTTCTGCATACCTTATTGGATTATTTAAAGCAAGTTCGTCTCCAGATGAAAGAACCTTCAATCCGACGTATGCGGGGAATTGAAGTCGCCCAACATACTGCTCTCTTGTTGTCATTTTTCATCCTGGTAATTTCAGGCTTCTCTTTACGCTTTGGTGATTCCTGGATAGGGCAACTCTTTTTTGGCTGGGAAGGGGGCTTTGAATTTCGAGGCGTCCTCCACCGCTATGCTGCCGTCATTATGATCATCGCATCACTCTGGCATTTATTCTTCCTCTTCACAAAACGTGGAAAGCAGTTTGTGAAGGACATGATACCTGGCATAAGAGATATTCAGGAATTTTGGGAAATGATGCTGTACTTCTTTGACTTTCGTAAGCATGAACCAAGATTTGGTAGATTTGCTTATGCCGAAAAGCTGGAATACTGGGCGGGAGTCTGGGGTAACATGGTGATGATAGCAACAGGGCTGGTTCTATGGTTCGACAATTATTTTATACAATTGTTCTCGAAAGACCTGCTGGATATTTCCTTGGTGATCCACTATCTGGAAGCTTGGCTAGCAACCCTGGCCATTCTGATCTGGCATTTGTACAATACTGTTTTCCGTCCAAGTGTTGGTCCCATGAATACGAGTTGGTTAACTGGTAAAATGCCGAAACAAATGTTCGAGCACGAGCATAGTGGAACCGAACCAGATTCGGACATTAATCCTCAGAATTGATTGTAGTTGTAGCCTGGCAAGGCACCTATAGATTGCGCCTGATTATTTGTTTAAATTGAATAGCCAGGCGCAATCTTTTTCAGAGGATGGAAATCAAGTAATCCCGCTTATCGAAATTCTTGAATCAAAAGTTCTGGTAAATTCAGAGTTTTCCAGCGAGCTGTTCGCGACTGACTCTACTTAGGTCACCCAGTCTATTTTTCAACGTTCGTCTATATCAGAATTATATTAATGAACGCAGCCTTTGTCGGGGTTATCTACTAGCGTACCATTGATATAAGCGCTGAGAGCACTGTCAACTGTCGTCTGATCAGTTATGAATGATTGAATATCAGCTGATCGTAGGTCATCATAGATGCGCCGCCCCATTCCTCTGGCCAATACGGCTTCACAATCGGAGAGTGCCTCCAATATACTTGAATGTGAATGATTGTGCTCACCATGCTCATGTCCGCCTGCCTGCATGTGCATTGAAAATGTATTTTGCCTGTAATCCTTTGATACAACCTTACCATCCTGGATTTCAGCTATAACAAATCCCAAAGTGCGGCCAAAATGTTGACTAATGTTTTGTTGATCATCTGATGCTATACCGATTTTCATATTTATTTTCTCCTCTGTAGCCATTGCTGGTGATGCTCTGAGCCCTCTCTTAACATTTTACTGCTGCACTGTGGGCATATAGTTGATTGACAGGGTTGACCAGCGGTATGAATTTGTTTCGTTTCACACTTGGGGCAGATACAATAGCCTCTGTCTCCTTGGCCACCTGTCTTATGTTGATGTCTCACACTACCCCCGTAAAGTCATGTGTCAAATTAGAGTGAATATACCTCTTCTGTCTATGCTATGAAACACTATTTGCTATTAAGCATGTATTATTTTATAGGTATTAAATCGAAAAATCAAGATTCACTTCTGACAAGTCTTCCTGAAGGAGTGTAATGACTGAAGAATCTCACTTTGAGAGCAACAAGCCGTAGCCAACTGGAGATCCTTCACGAAGCCTGTATTGAGCAATGCTGAAGTACTCTAGGATGACTCAATGCAACCCTAACAGTCTGGTTTTATGAGTTTAAGCATGCCTTAAGAAATGCTCATACTCATAAAACTCAAAAATAAATGTTCTTTTACCCCGGGTTAAAACCCGGGGCTATTGAAAGCATACCAAAACCGCTGGCGGCCCCTAAGCCCATCTCCGCACAGGCTACAACCCAACAGGCTCAGTCTGATGACTAAACAAATGATTTTTATTCGTCTTCACGAGGGAGCCAAGCGACCGCGGCGATCTCAGGTTCGAGATTGCTTCGTCGTAACCTTCTCGCAAAGACTATTGGGGCGTTATCCGCAGTTTAAGCGTAATAAGTTAATAAGTCTGGCTTGGATGTGCCTTATCGTGACATTTCATGGTGCAATAGCCATGACCGGGCTCAGTTTGGACTACCTCCAAAACACCATTCAACGGTTGAATAAAACCCTGATTTAAATTCATAAGACCAGGATACTCAACACTGCCATGTGGATCATGACAAGCCGAACAAGCATAACCTGCATCAGAAATGTGTAGCTGGTGATATTTAAACCCGTTGCTTTGAACCACCCTTTGTTCCTCGTGGCAACGGAAACACAGCTGATTCTCTTCCAGTGAGGCAAAGGGATACTCGGCATAAGAGGCTTTTAGAATATGCGGGATACTGGATCCATGAGGGCCTTGCGCTCCCATAGGATCATCGTTTCCATGACAGTCACTGCATCTGATCATAGATTGTTCACTCCACTCCGGTTTCAGACTGGGGACAAATGGATTATTTCCCATTCCTTCAACCGGGTGATAACTGGCGTTGCTCCGAGCAAATAATCTACCCACGTCACCGCCCATGGGAGTGTTCTGATTCATACCGTGACATTTGTAACAGGTTTCATACTCATAGTCGGCAACAGCTTTTGAAAACCCTCTGGCATCTACGCCAGCGACGTAGAGCTGCGAGCCATCAAGAAAGGGTTCATTTACATGTTCAGATGCAGCATGAGGGTTGTGACAATCGCTACAGCCAATGGAACGAGCATTTGCAATTCCATTACTCCAGTCACCAAATTCACTGGTAATTTCTGGTTTCCCTGAGCTCCATTGAATGGGATGAATGAAGGTCTTTTCAAAAACTGCCTTTAAATCCGCATCGGCGGCAATTTCTGTCTTGCTGTTCTTCATTCCATCATGACAACTAAAACATAAGGTATTTTCATCAGCTTTCAATAATTGATGTCTTGCGGGTACGGCGTGAATATCATGACAATGAGAACAGGCCATATCATTTAATTCAGCAAATCTTGGGTCAGCAGAGTTTCCATGGGAGGACATTTCCCAGTTGCTCATCTCATGACATTCATAACAGATTTGGGATTTATCAGCTGATACTTTGAGAAAACTACCCAGTTCATTATTGTGAGGATCATGACAGCTAACACAGCTTACATCTCCTGTTTCATCAACATAAATTGCACTTGTACTCTCAGGTAGATGAGTTTCTACATTGTCGTTCTGAAAACGAAATAAGTGTAGATTGAGATTCGGAGTGACTTCTCCTTTGCCACCCAGTAGAGAGACCTCTGGATGCTGCGGCATCTCATGTTGAGGAAACCCGTCTGCAATACTGCCATCGTGACAGCCCAGACAACTCCGGCTAATTACATCTGAGGGGAGGATTTCATCAGCTTGTGTTTCCACATTCTTCTCGACGTGAAAGTCTCGGACCGCTTCTTTCCGATACCAAAGTGCCTCCACAGGCGACATTTTTGAAGGTGTATGGCATAGTCTACATAAGGTGAAATCCTGGACTGTACTATCAGTTAGGGAGATGCCTCGAGTGCCCAATAAATTGTGAGGGGTGAACGCAATTTTACTCTTATCCTGCAGTTCATCAGAGATCTGAGCTAGGAGTAATGAGCTCAGGATAAGCAACCCAATGACTTTTTTGAATATCATATCTGCCTCACAAATCTTAGCCAAATGCGTGAATCTTGTTGGGTAACCACGTCTGGATGACCCGCACTTTGAAATTCAATTGCATAACTTGAACGAGTCGTTCGATATTTCAAGGTGGTACTCAACCAGAGATAATCAGTGTAAATGGTCGATTTAAATCGATACATACTCATAAAACTGCAGCTCAGGGTTTCTGATATCTGTTTAAATATTCTAGTATTCAAATTGAATTGTAAATCATTGTCCGGGTCATGCAATGTATAGATCGTTCTATAGAATATTGAGAACTGAGAAGTTTGCTGAAACCGCTTAAAGTATATTTCATCAATTATGGCATTTCTTAATGTATCTGGTGAAAAGTCAAGATCAGATCCGAAATGGTTGTGGAACTTAAGGTTATTACCGAAACGAAGGCTACTACCGGGTCTATATTCTGCAGTCATTTTCAGCTTATGCTGAATATCATAACGTGGATCATCAGATTCGTCCATTCGTACAAATAATTCAGTATTAACATCATCCCGATAGCTGACATCTATGGTTCTTGTGCTCAGGAGCTTCCCTGATTCAGTAGCATTTACCTGAAAGTCTAATCCTTGTCCATATAGGTATGACTCTTTGAACCCAGCATCTATATTGCCTCTGGCAAAACCTTTTTTACCTGCACTCCAATGCGTGCTCAATCCGTAGCTTCTCCAATGAAAAATGTCAATGGAGTCCGGAACACTCACCCGATTCCCCTTTACCATAAGATCCAGGCCAAAAGCTGGTCTCCACTGGAAGCGGTATCGAAGATCAAAGCTCTGTCGAAGTAGAGTCTGCGATCCATAAGCAAAATCACCCTGGTTAAACCTTGCCCAAATTTGTTGCCGCTGGGATAAGTCATAATTCATTCGATGTGCGACCCGCCAAAAGTCATAATCTTCGGTTTGAAAGAAGGAGTTTGTGGCGGTCCAGCGTAAATTCCTCATGGGACTACCATACCATTGGATGGAAGCCGCATTACTCTTCTGGGCATCCAGAGAATCTTTGCTCCACACATCAGTCTCACCATTCAACCTGAATTGCATCCCCAGCATTCGCTGTTCGAGATTCAGAGAAACAAATTGCTGAGTGGTCACTGAACTATCACGGTGGTTTATCTGTTGAGTTTTCAAACCAGTGGCAATGGAAAAATTCGTCCTGCTCGATAGTCTGGTCTGAAGTTTAAGTCCATGCACAAACTCCTTAAACTCAAGTGAATCAGATACGATCTGCATGGGATTGCGTAACCTGGAATAAGAGAAAAGTGACAGGTTCATCGATGACATTGGTTTCAGATTAGTGCGGACACCATATTCAGGAGTAATTTGATTCAGAGGATATGCTGAATTTCCTCTTAAAACCCCCCCAAGTGTGAACCGGTAATTCAAGTCCATAAAGTCATTATCCCCCCCAAGCCCATAGGATAATCGTTCTTGATGTATGAATTTGCCACCTGAATTACTTAGCGTATCTAGTTCGTAGCTGACTTTACTTTCAATGAAGCCAACTTGACCGACGGGAGCGGCTACTGTTGCTGCAGCAGCCATAATGACCATTAATAATTGTTTAATCACTATCACCCCTCTTGTGCAAAGTAGTGAAAAACCTGAACACGATTATTGTACTGGTCCATTACATAGAGATTGTCGTGATCATCAAACTCTATGCTAGCTGGTAAGAGAAACTCCCCCGCTTCCTTTCCAATAGAACCAAAAAAGTAGAGTAGTGCTCCCTTGGGATCAAATATTTGGATATTCCCAAAGGCAGCATCTGAAATAAAAATGTATCCATCTGATGAAATGGTGAGTCCGCGAGGATTAGAAAAACTCCCTGGGACTCTGTCATATCCTCCGAATCCATTCAGATAGGTATAATCTGAAGCAAAGAATTCAACACGTCGGGAGAGGCCATCAAGAAGTACTATTTTT